>MDTF01016480.1_pt1 | contig 12098 bp, 13 predicted proteins | sample 811191 | NCBI WGS metagenome assembly MDTF01 (sample SAMN05326649, study PRJNA326480) | marine metagenome | isolation source: seawater | place: Southern Ocean | collected 2011
AATTTTAGAAAAAATTAATTTGAAAAAACATACAAGAGTTTTGTTTGTATTAAAAAAATGAAAAAAAATATAGCAATTATTACCGCAAGAGCAGGCAGTAAAAGAATTAAAAATAAAAATTTATTAAATTTTTTTGGAAAACCTATTATTGCTTATTCAATTTTAGCAGCTAAAAAAACAAATATATTTAATGAGGTTTATGTTTCAACTGACTCAAAAAAAATTGAAAAAATTTCTAAAAAATTTGGAGCTAAAGTTCCATTTTTAAGAGAAAAAAAATTAGCAGATGATGTGACAGGCACTTATGATGTTATTCATAGTTTTCTTAAAAAAATTGACTTAAAAAATATAGAGAATATTTGCTGTTTATATCCAACATCTCCTTTAATGAATTATACAGATATTATTAAAGGTCTTTCAACACTTAATAAAAATAAAATGAGCTACATTTTTAGTGGAATGCAAGTTGAAATAAATGACTTTACTTACTTTCATGTTAGCCAAAAAAATTCTTTAAAAGAGATATATAGTGCTAAATATAAAAAAAAACCAAAGTCAATTTTTTATACTGATGCTGCTCAATTTTATTGGGCATCTAAAAAAACTTGGCTTAAGGATAAAAAAATAATTTCTAAAAAATCCATAATTGTAAAAATACCTTTTAAAAGAGCACAAGATTTAAATGGACCAATAGATTTAAAAATATTAAGATTAAAGAAAAAAATAAGTTAAATTGAAAAAGAAGATAATAATATTTGTTTTTGATTTTGATTCCAATAATATTGGATATGGTCATCTTGTTAGGTCAATTTCACTATCTAATGAATTAAAAAAAAAAAAATTAAATGTTTTTTTTTAGACATTTTTAACAAATATAGTCAACATCAAATTAAAGGCATCAAGTTAAACTATCTTAGTATCAAAAATGTTTATTTATTAAAAAAAAATTATTTACCAATTCTTCTAATAGATAGTTATAAAAATTTAGATAAAAAAATAAAAAAAATCTCTATATTCTTTAAAAGTATAATTTTAGTAGATGACTTTTTAAAACCAAATATTTCTAAAGCAGATTTATTGATTAATTATAATCTTAATATTAAAAAAAAAGATTATGATAAAAAAAAATTTACTAACATTTTTAATGGTCCAGAATATTTAATTTTTAGAAAACAATTAGTTAACTTGCAAAGAAGGCCAATTAAAGATTCAGTCCTAATTTCTTTTGGAAAGGGTAATTTAACTACTATTACTGTAAAACTTATTAAGGCTATTTTAAAAGAACTCGAAGGTGATAAAAAGAGATATAAAATATTTTTTTCTCACTCAAAAAAAGAAGTTTTGAAAAAAATAAAAATTAATAAAAAACTTGATCTAAATTTTTTAGATAAAAAAAATTCATTTTTAAAGGCCTTGTCTTTTGTTGAATTTGTTATCACATCGCCCAGCACAACTTTTCTAGAATGCTGCTACTTAAAAATACCAACAATTTTGTTTCAAACATCTAAAAATCAAGTGCATAATTTTCTTTATGCAAAACACCATTTTTTATTTTTTGCATACAATAATATAAATGATTTCAAAAAAAATATTATAAAAAATATTACCTATATAACTAGTACAAGTTATTTAAAGCGCTTCAGTAAATTAGTTAATGCCATGAAGATAAGTAGAAAAAAAAATTTGTTAATTAAAAAAATTGTTAATTTGTAATGATAAAATTGAGATTAGCTAAAAATAATCTGCATGATTCTAAATTTGTATTTAATCTGTATAATGAAGGTGTCAAAAATGGTTTTTTTTTTAATAAAAAAAAAATAAACTTTTTAAATCACCATAATTGGTATGTGTCTTATATAAACAATAAAGATAATTTTTTTTTTATTGGATTTATTAATAATGTAAAATTTGGATATGTTCGGTTTAAAAAAGATAAATTTTATGAAGTTTCAATAGCTATAAAAAAAATTTATTTAAATAAAAAATTAGGCTCTAAACTTTTATCTAAATGTGTAAAAATCTCTAAAATTAAATCCTACATATTTGCTAAAGTTAAAAAAACTAATATTAATTCATACTTTTTTTTTAAAAAAAATAGTTTTAAGATTGAGTCAGATAAAAAATCCTATGTAATTTTGAAAAAAAAAGTCAATAGTTAAATTGTGGGTTTTTTTTAAGCCATTCCCTATATTTATTACCAGGACCGAAGGAATCTTCCTTTTGTCTAATATCTTTATTTCTTACGGCAAATAAATATTTTTCTACTAAACTTAATTTTTTTATTATTTTATTATCTAAATATTTTTTTGTATTTAAAAGTTGCTTAAACTTTCTTCTTCTATAATCAATAAATATTGCTCTTCTTCTTTTTCCATTTTTATTTTCACCTCCTCTATGCCAAACATTAGAATTGCAAATTAGAATTGATCCAGACTTTACGTTTATATTAATTTCTTTTTTATATTTCTTAATTGTTGGGTTTATATATTTTGCTGGATATGAGAGTAATTTATGTGATTTTGGAACTAATTTTGTCGTACCATTGTCCTTATTACTATCATCTAAAAAAATAATTGCTATTGCTTCACCATATTTCTCACTTTTTTTATTTCTTGGAAGCCAATCAATATGAATTTCTTGCTGACTTTTTTTGGCAATCGGTTCTCTAGCATACATGCAGGATAATTTGATTTCATCTTTTAATACCGTAAATAAGCTATTTACTATTTTAGGACATATGGCAATTCTTCTAAAAATTTCTTTTTTATTTATTAGGTTTGAAACTCTAATAGCTCCTTCTTCAATTGATTTTTTATTATTCTTTACTATTTTTTCTTTCCCTTCTGATCCTGCAAGAATACCTTCTTTTTTAATAAGTTGGTCCAATATTTTGTTCAATTGACTTGGACTAGTACCAATATCTTTCCAAAATGATTTAGTATCTTTAATAATTAAATACCCATTTTTTTCTAAAAATTTTTTTTGCTTTAGTGTGATCCTGTTGTCTAAAAATTTCTTTTGTTTTAAAATATGATTGATTGAATTGATTGTTTTTTCCATATTAATAATTAGGCTTTATTTTCTTCCATAATATATAATATATGAATATACTATAAATTTATTAATTATTACAAAACCCTAGAAAATGATTGACAAACTTAGCTTAATTAAAAGTGAAGAGATGTATGCTCATGCGAAAACTGTGCATCCCGGAGGAGTCTTAGGGATCAGAAGGCCTTATAATTTTATAAAAGGTGAAACGCCAATATTTTTCAAAAGTGGCAAAGGTTCGAAGGTTATAGATGTTGATGGAAATGAATTTCTCGATATGCTCTGCGCATATGGTCCTATTGTTGTGGGCTATAGAGAAGATGAAATTGATAAAGCTGTTATTGAGCAAATTCAAAATAATGGTGTGTGTTTTTCTTTAACCCAACCAATCCATAATGAATTATCAGAAACTTTAAAAAAACATATTCCATGCTGTGAAACTTCTATATTTCTTAAAACGGGATCTGATGCAACTACTGCAGCAATTAGAGCAGCACGATCATTTACAGGAAAAAATAAAATTCTAAGATGTGGCTATCATGGGTGGCATGATTGGTGTGTTGAATCTAAAGGAGGTATTCCAAAAAAAAATTATGAAGATATTCTAGAATTTGAATACAACAATTTAGATAGTCTTGAAAAAGCTGTTAAAGAGGGGGGCACAGATGTGGCTGCGGTTATTTTAACACCAATTAATCATCCCTTGGGTGGAAAGGTTGAATTTCCTAAGAAAAATTTTTTAGAAAATGTAAGGGATATTTGCACCACAAAAGGTATTGTCTTAATATTTGATGAAATAAGGACTGGATTTAGGGTTAGTATGGGTGGTGCTCAAAAAATATTTAATGTAACACCAGACTTAGCCTGCTTTGGTAAAGCGCTAGCAAACGGATATCCTATTTCAGTATTAGCAGGCAAAAAAGAGGTCATGGGATCTTATGAAAAGAAGGCATTTATAAGTTCTACATTTTTTGAAAATGGAACAGATTTAGTCGCGGCTCAAACAACAATAAATTTTTTAGAAAAAAATAATGTTCTAGACGATATTAAAGCCAAAGGTGATTATTTAGAAAAAAATATCAATGTATTTATTAAAAAATACGAAGGAATATGTGAATATTCTGGAGGACCATGGATGCCTTTCTTTACTTTTTATGAAAATAAAACAGTCAATTATAAAATTTTAAGAAAAAAATTTTTTACTAATTTTTTAAGAAATAAAATTTTTATTCAAACAGCACATCACTCGTATCTTTCTTTTAGACATTCTTATGATGATATTAACCATTTTTTAAATATAGCTGAGTCTGGATTAAAAGATTCAATTAGCCTCTAATGTTTGTAAAAAAAAAATTTCCAATTAAAGCAAGTGAAATAGCTAGTTATTTGAATAAAACATTTTATGGAAAAGATGTTGAAATTGAAACTTTTTCATCAATTAACAATATAAAAAACAATTCTTTAATATTTTTTACTAAAATAGTTAATTCTTCATTTGAAATAAATGAAAAAAAAGTTTTTGATGAAAATTTACTAAACACTAAAAAGAATATATTAATCTTAATTGACAAAGATATAGATATTAAAAATCAAGGCATAACATATATAAGTTCAAATAACCCAAGGTTCGACTTTGAAGATATTATAGCAAATTTTTTTACTCATGAAGAATTTGAGCCAGGCATTTCTTCTTCGGCAATAGTTGAAAACGATGCAATTATTGACTCCACAGCATATATTGGACCCAATTGTCATATTGGTTCTAAGGTTTGCATTGGTAAAAATACAAAGATTATGGCTAATACTGTAATTAATAGTAATACCTTTATTGGTAATAATTGTAGAATAAAAAACAACACAAGTATTGGTGGGGAAGGTTTTAGTTTTGCAAAAAATGAGGAAAGGTTTATTCATTTTCCACATACAGGAAAAGTTTTTATAGAAGATGATGTGTGGATTGGGTCTTCTGTTACCATTGAAAAGGGAACAATTGATAATACAATAATAAAAACTGGAGTAAAAATAGATGACCTTGTTCATATAGGGCATAATAGTTTTTTAGGAGATAATTCTCAGATAACAGTAGGTGCTATAATTTTGGGAAGGGCAATGTTGGGAAAAAACTGTTGGCTTTCTCCTGGATCTGTAATTGATAATGGAGTTGAGATTGGTGATAACTCTTTAATTGGTGTTAATACACATATTAGGAAGAATGTTGAAAGTAATAGTGTCGTATCTGGAAATCCTCCTAGACTGATTAGAAAAGTTAAAAATGATTAATTATAATCCCTGGCAATAAAAAAAGCCTCAGCGTATTCCAAACCACATTCACCAGCCCTTTTTTTAGCTAGTGCAAGTAAATAGCTTTTTGACCTTGGATGATTTGTTTTTCTCATTTCTATTTTATAATATTTAAATAGTGCTTCTATTTTTTTTTTATAGGTCTTTTTAATATCAACATAATAATTAGGTACGAAATAATTTTTATAGGCATATTCTGTACTTGAAGGAGTCTCAAACATAATTATTTTATATTTTTTATCAGGTCTAAACGCAACCAATACACTTTCTGTAACAATTCTATGATCTTTATTTAGGTCCGAATGGTGGTGGGTATAAATAATGTCTGGTTTGATTATTTTTTTTATAGATTCTACTTTTTTTATAACTTGAAGTAATGGATAAGTATCTAGTTTTTGATCATCAAAATCTAAGAAAAATATTTTTTTAAATTTTATAAATTTTGATAGAGCTAATGAATTTTTTCTTAACTTTTTTATTTTATCATCGTTGTCCCTAAGTTCTCTGGATGTAATTCCAGTAGTGTATAAAACAACAGAAACTTCATCTCCTTGTGCAATATGCTTTATTAGAGTGCCTCCAAGACCAAGTAGCTCATCATCTGGATGTGCTGCAAATACAAGAACTTTTTTTTTCATTTTCAAAAACTTTTTAATGTTATTATCTCATCTTTTTTGATTTTTTTTATTGTTTTTTTATTTATAAATTTATTAATCTCATAAGGTTTAAAGCCAGTTCCAGGTCTTTTAAACTCCAAATGTGAGGGTGTTAATTTAGTACCTTTTTCTATATCCATCTTCGCAACACATGAAATTCCGTAGTTTTTTCTAGCATGGATTTCATTTTCTGAATAGTCAATATTCCCTGAACCAACCATCTTTGATAAGTTTTTAATACTTGAGCAGTATTCTTTAAAACTTTGAGGATTTGAGGAAAAATGGTGGTCTGGTCCTTTCAAATCCCGATTTATAGTAAAATGTTTTTCAAACCAAACTGAACCATAAACTCTTGCCATAATTGCAGATTCATTTCCTTTTGTGTGGTCACTGTATCCAACCAATGTCTTAAATTTTTTTTTAAAGAATCGACTCTTAAAGTGTTAGCTTCACTATCTCTTGCAGGATAATTAGATACACAGTGTAATAAAATTATATTATTTTTGTTATAATTCTTAAAAAAACTTAATGCATATTGAATTTCCCTTCCAGTACACATGCCTGTAGAAATGACTACTGGTAATTTTTTTTTACTTAGGCATTTAAGCATTTTTGTATTTGTAAGAAAATCTGAACCATTTTTTATTACATCAACACCTATTTCTATAAGTTCATTAATACCAGTTTCACTAGTAGGTGTTGCATGAAAATGAATTTTTATTTTGTCACAAAAAATTTTTAGTTCTTCGATTTGTTTTAGATTAATTTCATTTTTTTTAAACAAATTATATTGAGTTAAAGAGACACCTTGATGATTAATTTTTATTTTTTTGTTAGAAATAAAATCTTCAGTTTTATAATATTGAAATTTTACAGAATCAGCTCCACTTTTTTTTGCAGCAAATATTGTTTTTTTTGCCAGCTCCAAACTTCCATTAAAATTTATTCCAATTTCTGCAACAATAAATGGAGTTGAATTTTCATTTAAAGTAATATTTTTCAATCTAAATTTATTCATATTAAATTTATAGGTGTTTTTATAATTTTATCAAAAACTAAATTACTAGACTTTAATATGCTTAAGAGATAAAAACGTGAATATTATTTTAAATTATATTTAAACCATGTCAGAAAATTACTTTTTTCGTTGCACAAAGTGTTTGCTTCCTAACACAAAACCAGATTTAGAACTTCAAAAAGGTAAGCAATGTGGAGCTTGTAACTATACTGAATATTACAACAAAATTGATTGGAAAAAAAGAGAGTCAGAGATATTAAAAAGAATCAAAAAAATTAAAGATAATAATAAAGATTCAAACGCATATGACTGTACAATAGCTGTTAGTGGGGGAAAGGATAGTACTTACCAAGCTTATTTAGTTAAGGAAAAATTGGGTTTAAATGCACTTATGTTGAATTTTGAACCTTCATATCCCACAGAATTAGGAAAAAAAAATCTAAATAATTTAAGAGAAAATTTTGGATTTGATTTATTGGAGCTTAAAAAAAATACAAATTATAGAAAATTAGCAAAAATAGGCTTTGATATAGTTGGGGATCATGAATGGCCAAATCATGTAGGTATTTACTGTTGGCCTTTAACGGTAGCAAATCAGATGAAAATACCATTTACTTTTTATGGAGAGCCAAGAGGAATAATTGGATTAGGTCAAGAGAGTTCTTTTTATGAACCAGATGTAGAACTTGTAACAAGAAGTTTTGTTGAACAGTATATTGGTATGAATGGCTTTAGATTAACTGATATGATTAAATATGACCCCTCTTTAAATTTAAAGGAACTTCAACCTTATATTTTTCCAGATAATTTATCCCAAAATATTGTAGGGATAGATTTAGGTCATTTTTTTAAGTGGAATTTTTATGACAACATAGAAATTATAAAAACATATGGCTGGGAAGAAGGTGGCGTTAATGTTGAAGGGACATTTAAAAATATTGAAGATTTAGACTGTGGTTTCATGCCTTATCACCAATATTTTAAATATATTAAATATGGATATGGTCGCTCAACCGATCATGCTTCATATCAAATTAGAAATTCAATGTTAGGTAAAGAAAAAGCAAAAGAATTAATTATTGATTTTGATACAAAAAAACCTAAAAAATATTTTAAAGAATTTATTGATTTTTTAGATATTACTGAAGATCAATTTTATAAAAAAGTAGATCAATTTGCCAATAAAAAACTTTTTAAATATGATGAAAACAAAAAAGAATTTATAAGAGACACAAATAATGATTTAATTCCTAATAAAATGTGGATGGATAGTTTTAGTGATTAAAAAAACTGTAGGAATTTTAGATTTTAAAACTAATAACATTGCATCTGTATTTAACTGTTTAAGTAAAATAGAGAATCTAAATATTAAAATAATTAACAACATTAATGATTTAAAAAATTTAAATCATTTAATTATACCTGGTGTTGGTTCATTTGGAGCGGGTATTGATAATCTGCATAGTAAAAACTTTTTAAAAGAAATATTATTTTTTTCTAAAAGCAAAAATAATTTTATATTAGGAATATGTCTAGGGGCACAACTTCTATTTGAAAGGAGTGAGGAGGATTTAAAAGTGAGTTATGGTTTAGGAATTTTTAAAGGTGAGTGTAAAGCTATAATATCAGATGATGAAAACATAAAAATCCCTCATATGGGCTGGAATAAGGTTAGTATCACTAAAGATGTTAAGATACTTGCAAATATTAAAAATAATTTTTATGCATATTTTGTTCATCAATATTACATCAGCCCAAATACAAAAAAATGTATTTTAGGAGAAACATTACATGAGGTTAATTTTCCCTCTATAATTGGAGATGAAAATAATTTTGGTACACAATTTCACCCAGAAAAATCAGGACAAGCTGGTTACCAATTTTTAAAGAACTTTGTATATCTTTAATCCTAATGATAAAAACTAGATTAGCTAAAAGAATTATTCCTTTGATTTTGTTTAAAGACTTTCAAGTAGTAAAAAGCATTCAGTTTTGTAAATTTAGAGTTGTAGGAAATTTTGAGCAAACGATCCAGGTTTTTAATATAAGAGATGTTGATGAAATTATAATATTAGATATTGAAGCTTCAAAAAAAAATAATGAAATTAATATTGAAGTATTAAAAAGTTTATCAAAAAATGCAAACATGCCTTTTTCATTTGGTGGAGGCATTAAGAATCTTTTTGATATTGAAAAATCTTTAAAAGCTGGTGCAGATAAAATAATAATAAATAATTTGGCAACTCAAAATATAAATTTTATAAAAGAGGCGACGACTCAATTTGGATCTCAATGTATTGTTACTGCAGTTGATTATAAAATTCGAAATAACAATTTTTATTTATATTCTCATACAAAAAATAAAGAACTTAAAATAAACATATTTGATTATTTAAAAAGAGTTGAAGATTCTGGCGCTGGAGAAATTTTACTTTCCTCAGTTGATAATGATGGTTTGATGAAAGGATTTGATCTAACTTTAATACAGCAAATGTCCAATTTAAAAATACCAATTATTCTCTCAGGTGGATGTGGAAACCCAAACCATATTGAAGAGGCTTTTAAAAATAATATTAGTGGAGTAGCAGCAGGTAGTATATTTTATTATTCTCAATTTTCGTATGGTGATATTAAAAACACACTATATAAAAAAAAAGTTAACATAAGACTATAAATGAAAAAAATTATCTTATTCGAAGATTTAAATATGATTAATTTTTATTTTTCTTTGTTGCTAATACCATTTTTAAAAAAAATCTATTTTAGAGAAGCAACATATGGAAAAAACCACTTCTTTTTCAAAAAAAAACTAGGAAAAATTTTTTTCCAAATAGGACTGAAGGATTTAGATGGGAGCAAAATAATTCAATCATATCAATTAAAAAAATATTTAATAAAAAAATATATAAATAATAACTTTCAACCTCAAATATTTGATGAGTTCTGTAAGTTAAAAAAAATTAAAACTGAAGATAAAAAAAAATTGATTTATTCTTATGAAAATTATTTATTTTTATCGGAGTACGAATGCATTGATACCAGCTCCTATATTTGTGTAAAAATTTTATTTTCAAATAATTTTTGCTATTACATACCATCATCAGAAAAAAGTTATTTAGTGATGAATGAGATAAAAAGTAGAAAATTTAAAGTAATTGGAATAACAGTCTTAATAAATATATTTTTTTTGATCTTTAATAAATGTTTAAAACTCATTTTATCAAAAATGAGTTTTATTTCTAAAAAAAAAAATATTCACAAAGTTTATATGAAGGATAGTTCTTGCAACATTGGCTATTTTCCACATGCTGGATTAAAATACGGTAATTTTTTTAAGAAAAACTATTTTTATCAAAATTTTAGTGAATCCCCGTTGTATAAAAAAAATATTGAAACACTTTCATTTCAAAAACTAGATAAATTATCACTTAGATACTTAAATTTTTTTAAACTTAAAAATACTGATCTTAGTGGTATTTCAAATCAAATAAAATGGAAACAAATTTATATTTATATAATTTTTTTTTTAAAAAATAATAAATTTATATTAAGACACAAAACAATAAATTTTAAATTTTTTCTTTTGCTTCATCTATCAATTAATAAATATAATGGTTTTTTTAAAAATAAAAAATTAAAGTATTTATTTTTTGATAATGATACATTAATTTCACACTCCATGTTATTATCTGCAAATATAAATAAGATAAAAACTATTTCTTTTCAAGATAGAATAACATCACATGTTTATTATCATCGGTGTTTTTTTGACCTATATATGTTGGCAGGTAGTAAATTTAAAAAAATTTTTAAAAATAGATATTTTGTAAATGATTATAAAGTTTTGGGTCTTACAAGAGCAAATTTAATAAAAAAAAAAAAAATAACTCTTATAGAAGATATTATAAAAAAAGATTTTAGTATTGTAGCTTGCTTATTAACAAGTGCTAGGACTGATTGGGGAACAAATATTTTTGGTGAGGATGGATCTTCCTGTGGAGGATCATTGAATTTCTGTGAAGATATAATTAAATTATCTAAATTTTATAAAAATAAATTTTTTATTATTAAATTTAAAACCCTAGATTCAAATCGTACTTCACCAGTTATAGATTATGTAAAAAAAAATATTCACTCATTGGATAATGTAATTTTATACACTGGAAATGAGTTGACCAGTGTCAATCTAATCGCTCATAGTGATTTAGTAATTGGAAAACATTCTACAGTGATGGATGAGGCATTAATTGTCAATAAAGACGTATTAATTCATGATAGTGAAAATTTTATATCTTCGATGGGCTATCTAAAACAATACGAATCTTTCATTGTAAAAAATTTTGATGATCTTTTATTTAAAACAAAAGAAATTCTAGAAAAAAAAGATGTTTTTTATCAAAGATATTCAAAGGAAAAATCAAATTTTATCCAAGACTATTTGACCAATCAAGGTATTGTTGGAAGCCAAAAAAAAATTGTCGAAATAGTTGAAAAGTATATAAAAAATATAAATTAATTAAGTATTAAAAAGGACTAATTTTATAAGTCTTCAACTTTACATAAATTTTTTGCTTTTGCCGATTAATAGATATAAATGATGTCTTTAACGGTTTTAGATATATAAATTTATCAAATTAAGAGTAGAAATAATTAAGTTGCTACTAATTTAAATTTAAAGGTGTAAAAGATTTTAACAGTTACTAAATAAATTTTAATCATAAAATAATAAAAAAATGGAAAGATACTTTTTATATATAATTAAATTGCTTTACAAATTTAGTTTTATAAATCATTTAAAAAAAATTAGTTATTTGCTAAGTAAGAATCTAAATCAAAAATTTACACTTTTAGATATTGGTGCAGCTAATGGTGCTAACGGCAGATGGAATATAGTTTCTGATAAACTAAGTACAATTTTAGTGGAACCACACAAAGAAAGTGCAAAAAATTTAAAATCGGAGGGACTTGAGGTAATCGAATCAGTTTTACATAGCGAAGATGATAAAGAAATTAAATTTTATAATACTAGAAAACCTATGTGCTCTTCTTTTTATAGACCAAATTTTAATCAT
>MDTF01004814.1_pt1 | contig 12094 bp, 10 predicted proteins | sample 811191 | NCBI WGS metagenome assembly MDTF01 (sample SAMN05326649, study PRJNA326480) | marine metagenome | isolation source: seawater | place: Southern Ocean | collected 2011
CACGAGTGATATCAGGATTCTTAACCTGAAGTTCTTTTAGCCTGCGCTCAACGCGTACTTCGGGACTTGCTGTCATAAAAAGTTTCAGCTCGGCATTTGGGAATACAACTGTTCCGATATCTCTTCCATCCATCACAACCCCTTTATCCTCGCCCATTGCTTGCTGCAAGGCAACTAACTTTTTTCTGACTTCAGGTACTGACGCAATGGAACTCACTTTATTAGAGACTTCCATCGAACGAATTTGATCTTCTACGTCTTCTCCATTAAGCAACACATGCGATTTTTGTGAAGTTTGATTGAACTCAAAAGTCACTTCAACCTCATCTAAAGAATTAATTAATGATTGAGTATCTAATTCGTTGTTGGCAAAAAAGTCAGATCTCATAGCAAACAAAGTTACCGCGCGATACATGGCTCCCGTATCAATGAAAACATAATTCAATTCTTTAGCTAGTGCTTTGGCTAAAGTGCTTTTACCACAAGATGAATAGCCATCAATAGCTATGTTGATTTTTTGCATGAATTATTTGCGTTTAAACTCACTTAGATTAGCAGTTAAACTCATGTGATGAGAGGTTCCTGCCAAGTGATAAGATGCTAATCCATAGTTGATATGGATTTTCTTGATTCGAATTCCTGCACCAAAAGAAAAACCACTGATTCCTGTTCCAGTTGTGTTACCAATAGTTTGACGTCTGTAGTAATTGTATCCGATTCTTAAATGGAATTTATCACTAGGAATAATTTCTGCGCCAATATTCATGTGATGTGCTAGCTTATCAAATGTAAGCAATGACCCAACGTCTCCTTGAGCCGTTTGCGTTCCACTTTGAGTGATGGTTGGAACTCCTTCGGCTGCATCATCATTAGTAATATCCCATTGCTGCATGTTGTGTAACAAAAGGTTGAATCTGATTGGTGCTTTTGGCAGTTTGTAAGACGCTCCCAATTGCACCTCAGTTGGCATTCCTTCTCGCTCGCCTTCAACGTAAGGCTTCAATTGATATCCTAAATTATTTATTACAAGTCCAGCAGAAAATAACTCGTTGTGACTTAAATAATGAGCGCCTAAATCAATGGCAGCTCCAAATGAATTGTAATCTACAAAGTTTGAATAGATGAATTTTGCTGTGGCTCCAAAAGTAAAGGCATCGCTCAATTCTCTAGCATAACTTACATCTAAAGCATATTCAGCTGCTCTAAAATCACCATACGTTTGACCTGTTTCGTCTGCTCGAGTAAAATCACCATATCCAATAGACTGAATACCTAGACTAAACGTTCCGATATCTTCATAATCACGAGCATATGCAATATATCCCATGTTGATATCAGAGATGTAATTTATGTATGTAGCTGTTGCATTATTATGAAGCTCAGGAGTAAGCAAAGCTGGGTTATCTGCAACCAAGTTTAAGTCGTTATCGCGAACAGAAATTTGATTTCCACCCAAGGCTGCACCTCTAGCCGAAGTTGGCAGTTTTAGAAATGTAAACACCTGCTGACCGCCTAATTGAGCTTGAGTCAGAAAAGGTATTAAAATGAAAAGGGCTGCTAAAATGCGATTCATGAACTTAAAATTCATCCAATTATACGATGATTAAGCGGATATATTGTCTCTAGACAGATTTCAAAAATACCTCTATTTGTTGTTTCGCCTTTTCGACACCTTCAGATTCATCAACAAAAAGAAGTTTCCACCCTTTGTCTGATAGCACTTTTTGCATTTTAGCTTCAAGAAAATAACTGTCTGTGTGATCGTGAGTTTCGTCTAATATCTTGACTGCTTTTTTATAGTCTTCCCAGATGAATTCCAGCAAAAATTCATCAATAAATTCAAACGAAAAAAAGCCGGAACCTTTAAAGTGAAGGGCTAATTCACGATAAAAATCACCGGCATGCATTTCTAAATATTCTTTTTCGATCACTTTTAAGAACCGAATACTTCGTTGAAAGAATAAGTTTGATCTAAGCGAACACCCTTCTCCGTATTTTTAACGGTACACAATTCATTTACAGAGTCGTGTTCAAACATGAGCATGATGTTTTCATCAGCAGCTGTTTGTAAGAAATCAGACTTTTCTTCCATTGTTAGCAATGGTCTTGTATCGTAACTCATGACATACGGAAGCGGTAAATGCCCTACAGAAGGAATTAAATCTGCAGTAAACGCAACCTTTTGCCCTTTGTACTCGAAAATTGGAAGCATTTGCTTGTCGGTGTGTCCATCAACAAACAAAATATCAAACCCAAGTGGGCTACCTTTAAGTAATCTGCCATCTGTTGGAGCATCAATAAAATTCAATTGTCCACTCTCTTTAATTGGCATTATGTTCTCTTTTAAAAACGAAGCCTTTTCACGAGGATTAGGCTCAGTTGCCCATTTCCAGTGATCAGCATTACTCCAAAATTTTGCGTTTTTAAAAGCTGGCTCGTAGCCTGTTTTATCTTTATTCCACTGAATTGCACCACCGCAATGATCAAAATGTAAGTGGGTTAAAAATACATCTGTAATATCATCTCTGGTGTATCCTGCAGCTTTAAGCGATTTATCTAAAGAATGATCTCCATTGAGGTAATAAAACCCAAAGAATTTTTCGCTTTGCTTCTCTCCCATTCCAGTATCAACCAAAATTAAGCGATCACCATCTTCAATGATAAAACTTCGCATACTCCAGTTGCACATGTTGTTAGAATCTGCAGGATTTGTTCTTTGCCAAAGACTTTTTGGAACTACGCCAAACATAGCTCCACCATCTAGCATAAAATTCCCTGTATGGATTGGTAATATTCTCATGATTGAATTGTTGTTGGTTTTAAACAAACTTAAGATTGTTTGACAGATGATATCCATCAATTTTGCTCAAATGATATAGCTGTAAGCTTATTTTTTCTTCTTGGGCTTTTTGTAGTTATTCTTTGGAGCAGAACAATCATTAAACCTCCAGAATGGCTGTTTAGTTCCGTTTGATCCACCGCATCTACCACTCTCTACGATATCAATGGTGAATGATGCATAGGCATCAAATCGATAAGCATCTCCAACCAAGTAACTGATTAAATTATCTGTACCAAACTGAAATGGGCCTACGCGAGCTGCAAGTCCTAAGTTTGGTGGCATTAACTGATTGGCGCTGATAGGAACAGCTATTTCAAAATATCGGGTTTCATACCTTGGAGTGACAGATACAAAAGTCATTTCTTGAGAGCCTAAACGCTGGCCTTTTGGAACTGCTAATAAAACTCCAGCTCCCAACCAAAAATCATCTTTGAGGTGAAAATCACCAGTTAAAGAAATTGCAGTTGGCAAACCAACCGTGTAGTTATCTTTTTTGGTATCTACAGTATTGCCAAATTCAGAGTCCAACTTTTCGATGAACTCTTTCGAGCTCCAATAATTGTATTCCTCTTCTTTATCCCAATAGGCACTTCCACTCGATAAACTTCTGTAATATGAGTTTCGATTCATTTGGATGCGACCGATATCCAAAACGGCTAGACCAACTTTCCAGCGATACGGAATATATCTACAACCTGATTCTTCTGAATGTGGCACATAATTATTGGTGCGCTTTTCCATCGCCCTATATTCTACACCAATATCTAAACCCCATCCAAAACCACCAAGCCCCAATTCGGTTCCTGTATATTCGCCTGAAACCTCATCAAACTGAGCACGAGTAGTTGATAATGGCGTGTATTTAAACGCATCGGTTCTCAAATATTGACCAGCCATTCCAACCAAAAGCTTTGGTCTACCCGCAACTGCAATCAAGTGCTTATCGTTTTCGTAAACAATTCTACCTACATGAACAGCTAATTCAGACCACAACAACGAGCTCATAGTAAAACCCGTTTCGTCATAAGTATTGGTATTTAACGTGTCGTGAATATCGCTTCTGTCGTTTCTTAACACAGCAGCCATTCTATAGGGAATCTCGCGAAAAGAAGTAACAGACCTTACTGAAAGTGATGCGCCAAAAGCCCACTCTAAGTAACTAAGGTTAAATCCTGGCCCTCTTGCAACCGCATAGGCCTCGCCCGTTTTTAATTCATTGCTTTCGTTGTAGCTAACCGTTGTTCCCATCCTACCGATAAGAGGTGCGAAATCAGACTTTTTGAGGTACCCGTAATTGTTATCAAAAAATGCATGAGCGCCTACAACATGAATATCGAGGTATGGCAACGGAGCAACTGCTGATGCAGGGTTTATGTTGATGTTTTCCATCACATTATACCTACCATGCATCAAGCCTATTTGCTGTTGAGCATAAATACGGGTGGAAATAAATAGCAGAAAAAGAAAAAAGCCCCTTATGAATTTAGTCATTTAGCAAATCCAGCATTACCCATTAATCGATAATTCAAACAAAACACAAAAAGGAGAAGGAAGGTATAAACTGTACATTTGAAATCACAATCTACAAAGAGATGAATGATTCGGCAAATTTAAAAATAGATCAATACTTTGAAACCAAAGGAAATTCTGTTCAACAAAAACAAATGCAACAAATAAGAGAAGCTGTTTTAAGTTGTGGTGTTGAGTTGACTGAAACGTTAAAGTGGGGAGCACCAACATACGTAGCCAAATCGAATGTTTGCAGTATTGCGGTTTTTAAAAATCATGTGGCACTTTGGTTTTTCCAAGGAGCTTTATTAGCCGATCGTTACAACGCTTTACATGCAGCACAAGAAACCACAAAAGGCTTAAGACAAATTCATTTTAAAGCTGATGATGTTGTAGACACCAAACTCATTCAAGCATATGTTTTTGAAGCTGCACAAAACGATTTGAAAGGAAAGAAAATAAAACCAGCTAAACCTACCCAAACAACTTTACCTACATACATTAAAGAGTTTTTAGTAGAAGCTGATTTGCTCGACATCTTCCATAAATTTGCACCCTCGCATCAAAAAGAATACATCTCTTACATTGAGGAAGCTAAAAAGCAAGAAACCAAAGAGAGAAGGATGCAGAAAATGGCTGATATGCTAAAGAAAAACAGTTCATTACACGACAAATACCGAAAATAAATGGCCAACATATTTGAGTTTAACGGATACAAGCCCGTCATTCACGAATCTGCTTTTATTCACCCAAATGCTACAGTTACTGGAAATGTAATCATTGGTAAAGATGTTTATGTTGGCCCAGGAGCAGCTATCAGAGGCGATTGGGGTGAAATCATCATTAAAGATGGTTGCAATGTTCAGGAAAACTGCACCATTCATATGTTTCCCGGAACTACAGTAACCCTACACGAATCGGCTCATATTGGACACGGAGCCATTGTACATGGCGCAACAATCGGCAAAAACTGTTTGGTTGGTATGAATGCCGTTTTGATGGATGATGTTGTAATTGAAGACGAATGCATCATCGGAGCTCTTTGCTTTGTACCAGCTAAAAAACACATTCCGAAACGAAGTTTAGTAGTTGGAAACCCAGCCAAAATCATCAAAGAAGTAAGCGATGAAATGATTGGATGGAAAACAAAAGGAACTGAATTGTATCAACAGCTTCCGCAAGATTGCTACGATACTTTAAAACCATGCGAACCACTTCGTGAGGTTCCTGCTGATAGACCGAAACAACAAGACATTTATAAAATCTGGAAAGACAGTCAATAAGATGAAATACAGCATCCATTTCATTTATCAAAACCCTGATTTTGATCAGGCACACGCTGATGAGCACCATGACGGACAAGAATCTGAAGATAACATCCGTGATATTTGGGAAGACGAAATTGAAGTACAAGGTGAAGTTGTAGAATTCAAAATTCTACACAAACAAACGTTTCAATTACAAGGCGTGCAAAACGATGAAGAGTTTTCAGTTCCATTAGACAACATGACGCTCTTTAACTTCACTTTAGAAGATGATACACATACTGTTTTAGCTGCTTCAAACAAGCTGATTAAAAACGTTGATATCAAAGATTTAACCGACTTCTCGAAAGTGGTTTACGTTTATTTAAAAGGAAAAGAAGAACCTGTAAGTCCATTTGCTGGATTGTACATTCGCAAAGCAGATTTCCCAATGATTTAAGCCAGTAGCCACCTACAATTTAAATTCCTTCCAACTTTTAGAGCTCAACTCATTTTCAGTTACTTTAGTGCAACCAAGCGCTATATGAAAAAATCCATCAACTTATTTCTAATTCTATTTTCTTCAATAGCACTAATGAGTTGTGCCTCGCTTACTACGCATCAAACAGGAAGAACAATCGGAAAAAACAAGGCTAGTTTAGGACTTACAGTTGATCACATGATTGTTGACTCCAACAGAATTTACCCAATAGATTCTGGTTCCATTACCATCCCTACCCTAACAACCTACTTTGGAGTTGGTGAAAAACTGGACATCGGATTGGATGTAAACATCACCACTTTCATGAACTTGCATGCTAAATATCAATTCATTGGCGATCAAGAATCCAAGTTTGCTTCAAGTATCGGTATTGATTTGGGCACTCCAAGTGTCTGGATGCTTGTTGCTGGCGGGACTTTTAACTCATCATTAAGCTTATACAATTCGTTTCACTTCAATAGACTATTTGCAGTTTCACTAACCCCCAGATACACCTATATTGGCAGCTTAACGGATGACTATGTAATAGAACTGAATTACACAGAAGATGATATCCATGCATACGGCTACACGGCTGGAGTTTTCATTGGCGACATTCACCAATTCTCTTTGATCTATTCGCAATTTGTAACCAATCAAGCTTTCAATTTTAACACTTCACCCATTCTAGGAATTGGATACCGATGGAAATTCAATTTGACATCCAATTAGAACCTGATTTTAACTTACGAATATTAACTCATTTAGCGTATTGAGTTAAATCTAAATTAAGGGATTAGCACACCTTTTTTCATATCGTAAAAAAAGGCCTGTTTATGCAACATTCGGTAGTTTTTATCTCTGAAATTTAATTTCATTAATCTATTTTCACATCCTGAAATCACAAAACGTACTTGTTTTAAATCTTATACACAAAAATGAGTGATTACACTATTTCAATCATTGGCAAGAAAATCAAATCTCAGCGTAAAAAGCTTGGCATGACCATAAACGATGTAGCCATCGGAGCAAATGTTTCGAAAGGTTTGGTTTCTAAAATTGAAAACGGAAGAACCGTCCCTTCACTACCCGTTTTAATTTCTTTATTAAAAGCTACTCAAGTAAAGCTTGATGATTTTTTTAGTGATATTCATTTTGAACCTCAAAAGCAGTTTATCCACATTAAGGCTGAAGACTACCAAACTATTTCAAAAGAAGACGAGTCAAAAGGGTTTAAATACCAACTTATTGCTAGTAAGGGCTTAAACTATTCAAATTTTGAATTAGTTCTATTAACCCTTTCTCCTGGAAGCAAAAGAAAGCCTGTTTCTACTGATGCTTGGGAAGTTAAGTTTATGATTAAAGGAAGTGCTATTTATCAAATTGGTGATGCTGAAATTGTACTTGAAGAAGGCGATAGTTTGTTCTTTAACGCTCGTGTACCTCACGTACCTATTAACAGAACTGATCAGGATGCTGTGATGTTAGTTGGTTATTTATATGATAATGAGTAAAAAAAGCGTATCCAGTTTACCCGAATACGCTTCTGAAAAAAATCTACTAACTACTATGAAAAAATCAGTTCATCGATAACGATAACGCCATAATCCCCATTAGTACAACGAGTCTAAAGATCAAGTACATTTTGTCAATTTTCTTTTTCAGAAATTGATTATTGGAGTGTATGTTTTTATGTTTAATCATCGATGATGTTAATTCTATAAACTCAAAAAATAAAGGGCTTTTACACCCTTTATTCGTTTCTCGCAAGAAGCTTACTCAAACACTACGCGAGAATTCATATTCACACTACCCCCTGATAGATTGATCAAATAAACACCCTTTGGATAATCTGCTGTATTGATGGTCATTTTATCCTGACCTGAAGCCATTTTTGTTTGATAAATTACATTTCCTGTTAAAGAATAAACAGTGACTTCTAGCGTTGTGTTAAAATCAAATTCTCTCTCAATATTTAACACATCACTTACTGGATTTGGATAAAATGAAATACCATTATTTAAACCAACCAACTCTTCATCACCCGTAGTATTTCCAGGAATACCTCCTTTTTGATTTACATAAAGAGTAGAATCATAATACTCAGGCTTCAACCAAGATTGCCCGTCTAGAGACCAACGCGTTTTTACTTCTTCGCCATCTAAACCTGGAAGAATATGATCAATTGCTGTTACGGCAACATCCGCTTGTCCCGGTACCGCTGCAACTTTGTTTAAATCTACTGGATTACCTGGCATTTGGAAAGAACCCGGATCACCTTCACCTTGGATTTGTGTAGGAATTAAAAACGGAGCACTTGCAAACCACCAGATACGTCTTTCTTGGTCACTGTTTCCGCCATGTCCAAATCCTAAACCACCGTGATCTGTACAGCCAATAATCAACCACTCTTCTTGATCGTAAGTTGGTCTACTTCTAAGTGCATCAATAATCCATTTTACCTGAAGATCAGTATTTTCAATACTATTCATGTAAGTTGGACTTGTTGTAGAAAATCCTGTACCGTGTCCAGCTCCATCATTATCTTGAATGTATGCAAACAAAAAGTCTAACTCAGGATCTTGAAGCTGAATTGCTGCTGCTTGAGGAACTAAATCTTGACCTTGGTTACCTACATCAATAGACAAATCCCACATGGCATTATAAACCTGTCCACCAGTACCTTTTGAAGCATCGTCCATTGGGTTCCAAGTAAGGATTTGAACAGCCTTGATCTCTGGGCGAACTTCTTTCATTCTGTTTGACATGTATGGCCAGTTAGCGTAATCAGCACCGCTGTAGCTATTATTGGTTACTTGATGTTTCGCCTCCCAAACACCCGTTAACATATTGCTCCATGATGGACCAGAAACAGTTACACCTAAGTGCCAAGAATTATAAGAAGAAATACCATTAGCCATTAAACTATCAATAGTTGGCGTATTGGCTAATTGCAATGCCTCTGACATGGTACCATCTAATCCGATAAAGAGAACCTTAGGCTCTTTTTGCTGCGCAAATGTTATTGTAGAAAACAGCGCTGAAGCAATGATTAGTAATTGTCTTTTTTTCATTTTCAATCGGTTTTTAATATCTCGTTCTATTCTTAAAATTTGTACTTAACACCACCTAGAACTCTAAAAGAGTAATACTCAACCTGAATAGGTCTTTCAACCCTACCTCGGTAGACAATAAATGGCGTGTTTAACAGGTTATTTCCCTCTGCATACACAGAAAAATGCTTATTAATGTTGTAGCTAATTGAAGCATCTAAACCCAGCGTTTTTCCCATGTATTGGTCAAAATCATTCGACTCGTTAAAAATTACTGGCTCACCCGTTTCAGGATCTTCAACAGCTATGAGATTCAGTTCCATGAGGTAACTACTTCTGAAAGTGCTCGCGATAGTTGCTTGGAATTTTTCACCTTCATAACCCAACCTCACGTTGGCCAAATGTTTAGCTTGACGAGGAAGCGGTTGCAGCTCTTCTCTAGACTCAATTTTCATTTTAGACTCAGTGAAAGCGTAGTTTCCTGAGAAAACCAAGTTTTTGAGTATGCCTGGCATAAATTTCAAAGGCTGCTGGAATGAAAGTTCAAACCCAAAAAGGTTTGCATACGGAGCATTTTTATACTCTTTAGCTAAAATTCCTCCTGGAGGACGGAATGTATTAGCGACACCACTGATGTTTACCTCATCGGTACTTTTAAAAGCCGTATAGATGTGATCTGTAACGTATTTGTAGAAACCCGTAATGGTAATAACACCCTGTAAACCCGTATATCTTTGATAGGATAAATCTACATTGGTTGAGTAGGTTGGATTCAAATCTGGATTACCATACAATGCATGAAAATGCGTGTAATGAATATCTGGTTGCCCTGGCTTAACCTCGCTGAAGTTTGGTCTTCTGAATGATCTTGTAACCGCTCCTTTTACCAATGATTTTTCATTGATATCAAAAACAAAATTCAACATTGGGAGGAACGCATCATACTTTCTAGACATTTCATCATATTCTAGCCAAGTATCAACAATAGCCTCACCCGTTTCGAAATCGAAATAAGTAGAATCAACAGCGTTTGGAGCCTTCACATAAACATCTGTTTGCTCATATCTCAGACCTAAATCTAGGGTTAGTTTAGAGCCTATTTTCTTGTTGTACGCTGCATAAAAAGCAATTACGTTTTCATTGTATTCGTAATTAGAACCAACGAATTGTTTGTATAAATCAGTTGTTTTAGGACCAAACGGTAAGAACTTGAGTTGATCCATATTGTTAACCAACCAGTTTTGCATATCCTCATCAGATAAAAATTGCTCGGTATATGGCTGGTAATGTCCACCTTCAGCTTGCTGGTATGTGTTCAAGTTCGGGATATCTCTCAACTCTTGATCGTTATACACTAGAGCTGTATTTGAATTATTAGCATCTCTTACCCAGCTCTCTAATCCATATGTCCGATACCCTTCTTTATCTCTATACTTCCCACCAAACCTGATCTTGTTTCGCGAGTTGATCTCGTAGTTCAAGTTTAAGGCTATAACAATCGGATCTTTCTCGTAAACATTTCTCAACTCAGCGTAGGTTTTCTTATGTAGAAACAGAGTATCCTCTGGCTTAATTGCAACTACATTATCCCATGTGGGCTGAATGTTATCTGCCGGAGTTCCGTAGCCTTCAACAGGGCTATCAATATCCAATAAGCGAAGTCTTGTGTATGCATTTTGTTCGTCAGTTGGATTACCTGCTTCATCTAAGTACAAGTAATCTGTAAACTTCACTAGCTTTTCGTATTCAATTACATTATAACCATCTGCAGACAGGCCATTATCGGGACCTGATGGACCATATTTAAACTCTGTTTCATATTGAGAAACTCTCCAATCTACACTCAACTTTTCGGTGACTTTATGCTCGCCACCTACTGTACCTCCAAGAATATCATTGATCATCAAATTGTGGATGTTTTGAACAATGATGGATTGCCCAACACCAGCCACCCAGTTGTACATGGTTTTACGGTTAAACTCCATGTCTTCTAACCTGCCGTAAAACCCAAGAGCGTAAATCGAATTATTTTTATTGAAGTCATATTGCAACTTCAAATGAGCACCGTAACTGGTTCTTTCTCCATCGTATTTACGAAGCTCAAGACGCTCGATGTTGTGATTATCATTGTTACTGTAGAAGAACTCATAATTATCTGTAGCCCAATTTCTATTGTAAACAGATCCTCCACCTACAATACCTAGTTTTTTGTTTTTGCCGAGTCGAGTTCCAGCAGCTAATGATAACTCATAAAGAGGTTTTAAAGCTTTGTTATTATAACCTGCACCGGCTTGCACTTCTAAGTTGAAAGAATCAGGAATTTGCTTACTGATAAAATTAGCGCTACCACCAATGGCATCTCCCTCAATTTCAGAAGAAAGCGTTTGATTAAACTGTATGTATTCAATTAAACTTGTTGGAAGTATATCGAAGTTAAAAGCTCTACCTATATCTTCCTCATCTGCAACTGGCAATCTATCGCCATTAATTAATGCCGCTCCCCAGTCAGTTGGAGTTCCTCTGAATGAAATATAACTACCTTCACCCTGATCAGTTTCCATAACAACACCCGGAAGTCTTTGCAATGCCTCCGCTGCGTTTCTATCAGGTAAACTTTCAATATTTTCAGATGCAACTACCTGAGATAAATTCACAGATTTACGCTGCATACTCATAGCCTTTTCGTTACCCTCAGACATTTTGCCCTCAACAGTTACCTGTTTTAAGGCTAAACCAGGTTTCATTTGAATAGGCTTAGAAACTTTGTTAACACCACTTTTTAATACAAGAGAATGAGTAATGGTTTCGTAACCAATAAAAGAGATTTGTAAGTTAATAGGACCTGAATTCAGCCCTTTAATTTCAAACTTTCCGTCTATATCTGTTACTGCTCCAGTTGTGGTATTCTCAACAATTACACTTGCGCCAATTAGTGGCCCATATTGATCTTTAACCACTCCTTCTA
>MDTF01006247.1_pt1 | contig 12093 bp, 11 predicted proteins | sample 811191 | NCBI WGS metagenome assembly MDTF01 (sample SAMN05326649, study PRJNA326480) | marine metagenome | isolation source: seawater | place: Southern Ocean | collected 2011
AAACTTAAAAGTTAAGTAATGCCCTTGTAGCTCAGCTGGTAGAGCAATTGATTTGTAATCAATAGGTCCGCGGTTCGACTCCGTGCGGGGGCACCATCATTCAACAAAACAAAATTAAATATCTTAAATAATCTTTAACTCAAATTCACTATAATCTTTTTGATACGTTACTTTAAGTTTTTCCAGTCCAGTTTTGGCAATTTTCATTGAATGCAAAATATTTTTTTCAAAAAAATAATTTTGCCATTGCCAAACATTTAGATTTTGGTTTTCATTTTCATGCACATTTTTAAGATTTTCAACTTCACTTTTGAATTGATTATTTACAATTAATTCATTTTGGTAAACAACTTCTCTTCCAAATTGTGTTTCAAAATTATTTGTAGTTAAGAATGAGGATGTTTCAAAATCACTTTTAAAATAAACATAATGTCCTCCTTTTTGAATATGTTTTAAAGTTGTAAGTGGCCACTTTTGAACAGGTAGATTTTGAATATCTTTAAATTTTAAAAGTTTTCCAAAAATTTCAAATTCATCATTGTTTTCTTTTTTGGCTATTAAATCTTCATAAATATGATTTATGTCGTGTAAATTTTGAAGTTTATAATTCTTGTACTGAATATATTCTATTCCTGCTTTTCTATTATAAAGGGTGAGATCAACTGCATCTAAGATACTTTGATTGTTGCTTTCTTTTGGAACACTCATTATGTGAATATGGGCTCTGTCAAGACCACCTATACATGCGCACATACCATGCTCAAACACAACTGAGTTTCTATTAAGTTCTTGATTAATTGTTTCTTTAACAAGTTTTATTACAAAATTAAGTTCATTTAATTGACTTTCTTCCACAAGGCCAAATGATGGAATAAAATCTTTTGAAATAACCAGCAAATAACCAGGGGTAAAAGCTCCATATCCAGATATAATAAAAAAATTTTTGGAATGAGCCACTAATCTATTAAATTTATTTACCTTGTTGGGTATTGAAGTTCTATTTTCACTTTCTTTGTAAAACTCTTCCCATGATAATTGATCAATATTCATAATTAATTTTTAAGATTTAACAATATTAAAGAGAAATACAATAAAAGAAATTTTTGATAAAGTGTTTAATATTAATAACATTATTACTATATGTTAATTGAGAATATTTTTAGCAACTTTGTGTGCATTTTTTGTGATTGCTTTGATAATCGTTTCTCTACCAGGGTTAAAATTATTTGACAAAGTGCCAGGTAAAAATAAACCCTTCTCAAGCATAAAGTTTTTATTTGTTGAAAAACCTCTTTCATTAAAATTTTTTGTAATTTTTCTTAACGATGGAATAAATTTAATTTCATTTTTATTTTTAACAACACTTACTGGTCCAGAAACATTAATAACAATATCACCTTTTATTGATTTCTTGAATTGAGTTTCTAAAATTAAAATATTCTTATATTTCACGATTTTTACAACTTTATCTTTTATAAATTTAATCTTATTTGCTCTTTCAAGTCTATTTTTTGCACTAACGGTTTCTGGATAAGTATATCTAGTGATATTTCTAATTAGAGGAAATATTGAAAAATTGTAATATTCTTTTTCTTTTTCATTTAATCGACTGTAGCATATAGCCATAATTTTATTTGTAAGAACATTTGTCCATACGTCATATTTGTTAAAACCATTTAATTTAGCGTTTTTGAATTCATTTTTAAGTAGATTAAGTATTTGTTCTGCTTTTTTAATCTTATTAATATTCTTTTTAACAAGATATTTAAATTTAAAAAAATTAAATCTTTTTGAACGTTCAGCTTTCTGAAGTGTTTGAGTATTCTTTGAAATACAAATTATATTGATATTAATTTTACTATTTTTAATGAGTCTTTCAATTTCCTGCATAGTTTCTAATAAGCCAGCTTTATTTCCAATAAAAATAATACATATATTTTTTTTTGTTTTTGAAATTACGTTAATTTTCTTGATTAAATTATTAGTACCACCACTGCTATAAAAATCCCAAATATAGTTAAAGTTTTTATGTATTATCGTTTCATTAATCATTTTAGGAGGAACTACACCCGTTCCAATAATCAATTTTCTTGATCTTATTATTTTTAAATTTTTAGTAAGCTTATGTTTTTTTATTATTAAGTTTTTTTTATCAGCACTAATAATGAATTCATTAAATGATTTGTTAGGAAAAACATTATAGTATTTGTTATTTTGTAGTTGTTTAACTTCTCCCTTATAAATATTTAAAGAAACATTCATTTTTTTTTTTAAATCTAAAAATTCAATTATCTTGTCCTTTAAAAAAAATGAGTAAATGAGTCTAGGTAAATATATTTCTTTATAATCATTATATTTTTTTTTTAGAGTTGTTTCATTTTTCAGTATCCAGGTGCTTAAATTATATGATGGGTTATTTTTTGAAAATTCTAATAATTTTTTTTTACTATCACTTAAATTAAACCATTTGATAAATTCTGGATGCGATAATCTTAATGGGTTGTTAAAATAACCAAATTTTGAGTTTTCCTGGCTATAAGCAACTCCCCCTGGAATATTTTTTGGATTTTTTTCAATTATTGCTATTTTAATCTTATTTTTATTTTTATTTTGTAACAAGATTTTTTTAACACCAACAAGTGTTTGAACACCTATTACACCAAATCCAATTATCGTGAAATCAAATAACATTATTTTAGTTATTATTATATATATATATTAAAATAATTTACAAATACAATTTTTAACAATGGATAAAATAGATATTACTAAAAATCAATTTACTGATTTAGTTAATTTACTAAATGATGTTTTTCTCCCATTAAAAAATTTTGTAACAAAGGTAGATTTTTTAGAAATAATTAACAATAAAAGATTTCAAAATAACTTTTTTCCTCTTCCAGTTTACTTTGGGATTACAAAAGAAATTTACCTTAAATTAAAAAAAAAAATAATTTTGATCTATATTATAAAAAAAAATATTTATTAAATATTTATAATGTAAAATTCTATAATTTAGATAAAAAAAAAATATGTAAAAAAATTTATGGTATTAATTATTTAAAACACCCTTACTCCAAGAGGTTTATTAAAGAAAATTATAAATTTTTAAGTTTTGACTATAAAAAAGTAAATAAAACAAACCTTAAACATAAATATTTTTTTTCTCCCCTACTGTTTAAAAAAAAAATTAAAGTTAATAAAATTAAAAAAATAGCAAGCTTTCATACTAGAAATGTTCCCCATAAAGCTCATCAATGGATTCATAATTTTCTATTTAAGAAATTTGGAGCTCTATTAATTCAACCTCTTGTTGGGCAATATAAAAAAGGTGAATATAGTGACCAACTAATAATTAAAACAAATATATTGGCCGCACAACAATTTAACTCTAATAATGTTTTTTCTATACCTTTTTTTTCTTATCCAAGATATGCAGGATATAGAGAGGCGGCTCTTCATGCTATAGTAAGAAAAAATTATGGTTGTAGTCATTTTTGGGTAGGAAGAGATCATGCCGGCATTAATGATTTTTATGGTTATAAACAATCTCAGAAATTTTGTTATACCCACGAAAAAAAATTAGATATTAAGATAATACCAGGTAATGAACCTATTTATTGTTCGAATTGTAAAACAATTAAAAATACGAAGTGTTTAAACAAAAAATGCTTAAAAAAACACAAGATTAAAATAAGTGGCTCAAAAATTAGAAAACTATTGATGAAAAATAAGACAATACCAAATTATTTAATGGACTTAAAAATTTCAAAATATTTATCAAATAAATCTTTAATTAAAAATAATAACTTTTGATTTTTTCATTATGTTATTAGATTATTAAAAAAAATTATGAAAATTAAAAATATGAAAATTGCAATTGACTCACCTGCTGGTGCAGGTGCAGGAACACAATCAAAATTATTATCTAAACATTATAATTTATTTTATTTAGATACAGGAAAATTTTATCGTATACTTGCATATTATAAAATTAAAAACCCTACGAAATTCAATTTAACATATATCAAAAATATAATTAAAAATATTAAGTTAAAGGACCTTAATAATAAAAAACTACTTCCTAATGAGATTGGTATGGAAGCTTCAATAATATCAAAAAATATTAAAATTAGAAAATTAATAGATAATATTCAAAAAAAATATGCTTATAAGCCCCCTAAAAAATATAATGGATCTTGTTTAGACGGGAGAGATATTACATATAAAATTTTACCAGATGCTGATTTTAAGTTCTTTCTTACAGCAGATATAAAAACCAGAGCTAAAAGACGATACAAAGAGTTAAAAATATTAAAGAAACAAATTAAATACATTGATGTACTGAATAGTATCAAGAAAAGGGACCAGAGTGATTATAAACGAAAAATTTCTCCATTAAAAAAGACGAAAGATTCAATTTTAATTGATACAACAAATTTAACTATTAAGAAATGTTTTATTAAAATTAGAAATATTATTGATAGAGATATAAAAAAAAAAATTAGTTAGAATTTTTCAGCTCTCCGCCATATATAAAATTTTCTATATTTTTTGCTAATCCAGTCTCTAAATCTGCTTCAACAATTATACCGCATAAGCTTATATTGTCAGGTGTTGGAAAATTTTTTTTTATATCTTCTTTTAAAAATTTTTTAATAAAAATATTTTTGTCATAACCCATTACTGAATTATAATTACCTGTCATGCCAGCATCGGTTTGATATGCAGTTCCATTTTCTAAAATTCTTGCATCATTTGTTGGCACATGAGTGTGTGTTCCAACTACTAGGGTTGCCTTACCATCAAAAAAATGCCCCATTGTCATTTTTTCTGTACTTGTTTCAGCATGGAAATCTAAAATAAGAAAATCGTAATCGTTTTTTAAAGAATTATTCTCTAGAAATTTTTTTGCAACTTCAAATACATTTTTAGACTTTTTCATAAATATATTTCCCATTAAGTTAAGAACACCCATTTTTAAACCATTATTTAATTTGTAAATTTGAAATCCTTTTCCTGGAGCCGGATCAAAAGAATTATATGGTCTTAACAGTCTGTCTTCTTTTTCTATGTGAATTGCAGTTTCTTTTTGATCCCAAATATGATTACCTGACGTAATAACATTTACACCACTATCAAAAAGATTGTTGGCAATTGTCTCGGTAATGCCCATCCCGTTTTCAGCACAATTTTCCCCATTAACAACCACAAAATCTATTTGTTTTTTTTTAATTTGTTTTGGCAAATGCTGCTCTACTTCACTGCATCCAGACAGGCCAATTATATCACCTAAAAAAAGTATTCTCATTAAAATATAAACTAATTACTCTCTCTCTCAAATAGATTTGATGCGTATTTATACTTTAATTCATAATTCAACAAGACTAATTATTTTACTATTTAAGTCTAATTGAAATTTATTAAAAATTTCTAAAAATAGATTTTTCTTTTAGAATACTGGATACTTTTATAAGTTCTTCTATGCCATTTTGCATAGTATAATTGGTTTTATAACCTAATTTTGTTATTTTATCATAACTTACTGCATAATCTCTCTGATCCTTATCAGAAGCAAATTCATTTCTTATTATATCAAAATTAATGTATTCTTTTACTAGATTTGCAACTTCTAGCTTTGTAAAATTCTGCTCATTATCCCCGACATTAAAACATTCATTTGACATTTTTTTTTCATTATCTATAGCAAATATAATTGATGCTGTAGCATCTTTTGCATGCAAAAAAGTTCTTGAGGCATTAGCCTCATAAAGTACATAGTATTTTTCTTGAATTGCAGACATTACAATTTGATTAACAAATAAATCCAATCTCATTCTTGGAGAAACTCCATACACTGTAGCAAATCTAAGAGAGATTGCATTTTTATCTATAATATATTTTTCTGCCTCAGCTTTATTGCTACCATACAATGTAAGTGGATTTATTGGAGTTTCCTCAGTGCAAATATTTTTAACCTTTCCATAACTAGAACCTGTTGATGGTTGTATAAATAATTGATTTGGAGACAATATCTTTGCCATTTGCTTTACAGCATCTACATTGACCGATTTTGCTTCCCATTTATCTTCATCACAGGCTGGGTAACCAACTATAGCTGCTAAATTAATAATTATATCAGCTTTTGTGAGTAAATGGTAATTTGAAGTATCTCTTATATCACCATTTAAAATTGTTAAGTTTTTGTTATCAATTATGTGTAGAATTGAATGAATACCAAATTTAAATTTATCAATTATTGTGACGTTGTAGCCAAGATCCAATAAATCCTTACAAAGTAAAGATCCGAGGTATCCAGCTCCACCAGTAACAAGAATATTTTTCATAATCACTTTGCTAATACACTGTGTAATTTATCTATTTGTTTTCTTAAATCTAAGTGACTATTGCCAAAAGATAGTCCTTTATAATGTATTAAATTTGAATTTTCAAGTTTACCATTAATCCTATAATTAAAATATTTTATTACTGGGTTTTTTGTAAAATTACCAGCTACTATAGGTCTAAATTCTATATTTTTTTCTCTCAAAGGTTTTAAATATTTTTCTCTGTTATTGAGTAAAATACCGAAGCAAAACCAGCTACTTTTTTCAGTTTCAACTTGCATTTCTACATTGGATAAAGTTGATATCATTTTTTTAAAATAAGATGCATTTTTTCTTCTAGACAAAATGAGACTGGGTATTTTTTTTAATTGTTCTTTTCCAATAGCAGCAGATAATTCAATTGGTCTTATATTATAACCAGGTAATACAAAATTAAACAACTCATAGAAAGAGTCATTAGATTTAGTTTTTGTTATCAAGTTTTTTTTAGGTAATTGTCTTGTCCAACCATGAGCTCTTAGAGATAACATTATCTGATATAATTCTTTATTATCTGTTAATACAATACCTCCCTCCATAGTTGATATATGATGAGAGAAAAAAAAACTAAAAGTAGACGAAACTCCAAAGCTACCAGTAAAACTCCCCTTATATTTTGCACCAAGAGACTCACAATTATCTTCAAATAAAATTAATTTTCTCTTTTTGCATATTTTTTGTATTTCATTAAAATCACAGGGATTACCGTACAAATTTACAGCAAATATAGCCCTGGTTTTTTTTGTGATTGCTTTTTCAATTTTTAAATAGTCAATATTAAATGTGTCCTTACTAACATCCACAAAAACGACCTTTAAACCATGCTGTTGAAGAGGAAAAAAAGTAGTCGACCATGAAACAGCTGGTACTATAATTTCATCCCCATATTTTAAGTTATTTTTTGATATATACATTTGTGCAGCAATCATTAATAAATTTGCTGATGATCCAGAATTAACCATAACACCATATTTTCTATTATGAAATGCTGAAAATTTTTCTTCAAATTCTTTAGTATGTTTGCCCATCGTAAAATAACCAGATTTTATTACTGATTTCATAGAATCGTACTCTGATTTATCCCAAGAGGAGTTAGCTAGACTGTATGACATACGAATTATTTATAAACTTTTTATTGATTTATTCAAATTTAAACTCATAGCTTCTATAGAATAATTTTTTGTAAAAATCTCTATAACTTTTTCTTTTTTATTAATTAATTTTTTATAATTCTTAATATTATCAATGAATTCAAGATCATTTTGACATTTAATAAATATTTTTCCTTCAAATTCCTCATAACCGATAATGGCTTCATTAGTTGCAAAGATGGTTTTTCCATATCCAGCCGACTGAGCAACTTTAGTTTTCATGCCAGACCCAGAGAATATTGGTGCAATAACAAATTCTGAATTTTCATAAAGAGATGATAGATCGTTAACTTTGCCTAAGAAATTAACTTTTTTAAATTCTTTTTTTACTAACTCTTCATAACCAGTTCCAACTACAACCAATGAAAGATCGATCTTTGGAAGCACTTTTTTTATAAACCATAAAATTCCAATACTATTAGGCAATAATCCAGCACCACCCACAAATAACATATAAGGTTTGTGCAATTTAAAATTATTATTGATATTATCATAATTACCCGCAGCTGTTTGTGCGACTGGTAGGACTTCTGGGTTTTTTGATTTAAATAAAAATTTGGCACTACTTAAATCTTTTTTAGTGAAGAAAATTTGTTTGTTTGAATATTTGGTTGATAAATACTCATTTATATACATTTTAAAGGCAATAAATAAATGTCTAATATTTTTGGAATTAAAAAATAATTTAACAAAAAAAACACATTCTATATGCTGATGTACAATCATAATTTTTATATTTTTGTTAAAAGAATTTATTTTTTTACATAATACCCCCATAGAGGAACAGTCTATAATTATAATTTTGGTTTCATTTTTTTTAATAATTTTCATAATATTTGAAATATCAATATTTGATAAATAATCAGTCTTTAAACTAAAAAACTTATCATTGAAATTTTGTTTAATGTACGGGTTTATATTGTAAATTTCTAAATCATTATATTTATTCTTATTTAGCGATTCAATTAAACACTTTGAGTACTGTTGACGACCACCAAAATGATCTTTTTTCCATCCATGAGTAATTAATAGCATTTAGTTATTTTTATAATTCAAGTTTAAACATTTTTTTTTAAAAAATTAATTATTTTTATCAATTCAGCTTTATTTTCAAAATCTAACAATCGATGATTTAAATATATTTTATTTTTTAACTCTTTAATTCTTGAACTTATAAATTTTAATTTTTCTAACCAACATGATTTTAAAAAAAGCTTTATTCTAAAAAGTTTGGGATATCTATATCTTAACATGGATCCAATAAGGCATTTTTTAATATAGCTCGCAAATGACTTTTCAAGTACATCTTTAATTTGTTGTTTATTTAAACCATTTTGCTCAGATATAATGGTACAAATGTAATCATTAAGTTTTCTAAAATCTCTAGGAAGATCCTTTTTAATTAGATCATTGGAGAAATCAAAATTATTAAAAATTTGAGAAGTTCCTCTTTGTCTTAGGTAATGATGGGTGGATAGTATTTTTGATTTACCAAGAGTATTTGACCTTAATTGAATAAAAAATTCATTTACAACAAGGTCACTAAAATTTAAATCTACTATTTCTTTAAAAATTTTTTTTAAAACTTCGGTTTTAAAAATATTATAAAAATTTGGCTGAAAAGATTCAAATACTAGATTAATTTGTTTATTCCAATCACCAACAGGATCTAATAATCTTGAATATTCATAAGCAGGAAGAAAATTTAAATTACCATAAGTTTTGAATTGCATATCATCTATTTCATAGCTTAGTATTTTTCCACTAGCAGATATATATTCATTATTTTTTTCTAAAAAATTAATAATATTTGTTATTCCACTTTCAATTATAAAGTCATCATTATCACATATCATTGAATATTTTGATTTAATTTCTTTAAGGGTGTCTCTTTTCATTTCATAATAGTTCTTAAAACCATTATTTGTATCAAATTGCTTAAAATCTATTTTAATATTATTTTTAAAAGTATGGTTTTTAATCATTTGACTAATGAACCCATCATTTGCCCCATCAGATATGACTATTGGATATTTAAAATCTATTTCATCCATATACTTGAGCCATCTCATTGAAAATTCATCTCTACCTTTGACCAACAATATTAGTGTAAATAAATTTTCTTTTTTAGTGTTATTCATTTATTAAATTCCCTTCCAAATATTTATCTTATTATTTTTTCAAAAAATTTATATACAAATAATTGACCACAATTTTTTTTTTAAGTTAAATCTAAGTAAGAATTTATTAAGTATTTTAGCATAATAAAAAAATCCATTTAAACGTTAAAAATTAACCATTAACACCAGTAAGCATGCTTACTCTGATGCATAACAGTATGACACCTAAGGTTATGGGTGTGGCTAAAAATATTGATATTAATGAAAAATTATACTTTTCCAAAATTTTAAAAATTATAGTTGTAATACCAACTGAAAATAGAACTGAAAAAAAGTAAGAGTATCCCATCAGATGAGCTGATGAAGATTGTTGAAGTAAAAAAGTATAAGATAAAAATAAAAATAAAATTGGTAATGTCACAATTTTAAAAAATACATTATTTTTTTTATGTAAAAAAAATAAACCGATTATTGAAATTAGTGAGACGATCACCATACTCAAAAGAGAAAGAGCACAATTGTAAATAAAAATTGTGTCAGATAAATTATCTAAATTAATTTGTTTTTCAAAATTGATAAAACATTGGGTTATACGATTCCCACCTAAGAATTGAAGTGCCCCTAAAATACCACCATTATAAATATCATCACCTGAAATGCCTATTCTCATCAATAAAAATGATCCACTAGGATTTTCTATTCCACTGCTGGCTCCCATTCTTAAAAAAAAGAAAATAAAAACAGGTAACATTAGTGAAATAATAATGATGCAATTAGACAATTTATTTTGAGCGTTAGGAAAAAATTCATTATTAAAATTAATCTTATTTTTAAAAAATAAAATTAATAATACGAAAATATAAAAAAATGCCATTCCAACAGATGACTGATAATCAAAACACCCAGCTATAAAAAAATAAAAAAAGCCTAGTTTATTTTTTTTATTTAAGAACATTAAAATTCCCAATAAAAAAAATAATAAAAAATAAATTAGCCACCAACTACCTATAATCATTTTATAGGTCCATGGATTTGAAATAAAAAAAGTAAAGCATAAGACTGGGAGAATAAAATTATGAAATTTATTTTTTGTTTTCTTAGATAATTTTATTAAAAGTTCTGAAATCAGACAACCTGATAAAAAAATTGTGCTTTTGTCAACTAAATGCCCATAAAGTTTTAGGTTATCATTTCCAAAAAGATCATTTATTATAATATATGGAAATAATGAAAAAAAATTAATTGATAAGTAAATTTTTTCTATCCAATCTTTAGAAACTAAAGAACAGCCCTCACATTTATTCCATATTGAAAAGCCAAAACTTGATAGATATCCATTAATTTTTAAATATTCTGAAAAATTAGAAATTCTTTGAAAATGCCATGACAGCCAATCTGTTCCTAAAGGGGCATAAACTGACATAAATGAGAGATAGAGTAGCCAAATCAATATATATACTAAAAATCTTATATAAAAATTATTACTCATTTTAAAAATATATTTCATTTTTTTTTAAAAACATCAAAATTATAAATATATTAAACAATTATATGTTTTATTTACCGTATAATGTAAACTATATAATACATTAACATGGCAAGTTATTAAAAAAATAAAAGAATTTCCATGGAAGATTTAAAAAATTTAAAAAAGTTTTGGAATAAAAAAAAAGTTTTTATCACAGGCCACACTGGCTTTAAAGGTGCTTGGCTCTGTATAATTTTAAGATATTTAAACTCTTCAATTTATGGCTATGCTCTTAAACCAGAAAAAAATAGTTTATTTAACAAATCTAAAATTAATAAAGAAATAATTTCAAATTCATACTCTAATATAAATAATATTTCAAAATTAAGAAAAGAGATTCAGCAAAGTAAACCTGAGATTATATTTCACTTAGCAGCGCAACCACTTGTTCTAGAGTCATATAAGAGTCCTTTAAAAACATTTAATACTAATATTATTGGAACATTAAATATATTAGAATGTGTCAGAGAAGTTAAATCTGTAAAATCTGTTGTTATAATTACCACAGATAAAGTCTATAAAATAAATAAAAGAAATATTAATTATAACGAATTAGATGAATTGGGAGGTGATGACCCATATAGTGCATCTAAAGTTGCTGCTGAAATAATAGTGAAAAGCTATGTAAAATCTTTTTTTGAAAATACACTACTGAAAAATAGAGTTTCAACAGTAAGAGCTGGAAATGTTATTGGGGGTGGAGATTATTCAAAAAACAGGTTGCTACCAGATATTATAAGAGCAATTAATAATAGAAAAATAATGAATATTAGAAATCCTAATTTTATAAGGCCATGGCAACATGTTCTGGATCCATTAATGGGATATTTGGCATTAGCTAAAAAACAATATAATAATAGAATTGATAATAAGGAACCCTCGTGGAATTTTGGTCCTAATAAAAAAAA
>MDTF01010223.1_pt1 | contig 12093 bp, 7 predicted proteins | sample 811191 | NCBI WGS metagenome assembly MDTF01 (sample SAMN05326649, study PRJNA326480) | marine metagenome | isolation source: seawater | place: Southern Ocean | collected 2011
CACTTCAAGCAGATTATTCTAAGGATACCAAAATTCGACAGGATGAAAACCACAAGGACAATTTATTTAATTACGGTTATATAGGGAAATTTACTCCTGTAAGGGATACTGTATTTAACACTCCTGGAGAATGGTTTGATACTGATGAAGATGGGGTGCCAAATTATACAATTGATATTTTGGGTTTAGACCAAAATGGATCTCCATCTTTGGGGGACACTATGTTTGATGTTCCTACATCATCTGATGGTGCCTCATCTAACTTTCTTTTGGCACAAGATCCAATTTCATATTATAATTTTCAAGCTGGTGGTTTAAATCCCAATGTTGAGTCTTATACCCAAGCTTATTACGATTTTGTTGGTGCGCAGTCTGTTTCAACAATCGATCAAATTACTGGAATCGGTGCTGCAGTAAACGGAGATCGTACAGACAATGTATATTCAATATGGTATAATTCTGGTCGTCAATACAATGGATATTCCAAGTATGATGAATCTCAATTTCGATTTACTGGTTCGGCTTCTGCAGATATTAATGACCACGCGGTTCAATTCGGTTTTGAATACGAGCAAAGAGATGATCGTTATTATGGGATTTCTCCAGTGGGACTATGGACCCTTGCTGAACAAAAGGTGAATAATTATATCGGACAGTTTGAAGGTGCTTATGAATATTTGTACACAGATGCAGAAAACGGAGCTCTTATTGGTGTTCAAAATTCTTATAATTTTGACGAAATGTCTGCCTTTGCTATTAATTTTAGAGAGAGTTTAGGTCTTTCTAACGAGGATTTTGTAGATATCCACACATATAATCCAGACCAATTAGATGTTTCTATGTTTAGTTCAGATGATCTTTTTAACGGAGGATCAAATTATGCTTCTTGGTATGGATTTGATGCTCAAGGTAATTCCATTGAAGGTGTTCAACCTGGGATGAATGAGTTCTTAACTGATACCGACGAGAACGGAAATTACAAAAGAGAAATAGGTGCTTTTCAACCTATTTATGTAGCTGGTTACATTCAAGACAAATTTGCATTTGATGACATCATATTTAACATTGGTGTTCGTGTTGATAGATATGATGCTAACCAAGAGGTGTTAAAAGATCGTTATTCTATTTATGATGTTCTCACTGCTGGAGAAGTTACAGACTTTGGTAATCATCCATCTAACATTGGAGATGATTATGTAGTTTATGTAGATGATAATACAAATGCTGGATCTATTACTGGGTATAGAAATGGAGATGATTGGTTTAATGCGGATGGACTTCCTATAACCGACCCTAATGTATTGAATGTTTCTAAGGGTGTTTTACCAATGCTTGCTGATCCAGATGCACTTTTGAATGGAGATGCGTTAAATAAAGGTTTAACTGCAGATGCTTTTGAAGATTATGAGCCTCAAGTAACAGTCATGCCTCGTATTTCGTTTAATTTCCCAATTTCAGATGAGGCAATGTTCTATGCTTATTATGATGTATTAGCCCAAAGACCTAGTAGAAATAGAATGGATCCCACAGATTATTTATTCTTAGCATATAAAACTGCTACAACTTTGAATAATCCAGATTTAAAGTCTCAAAAAACAACCAACTATGAAGTAGGATTCAAGCAAACACTCTCTGCAAGTTCAGCATTAACAATTAATGCATTCTATAGAGAAATGAGAGATATGATTCAATACACTCGGGTTGCTTATGCATTTCCGAAGGAATATTATACTTGGGGAAATATTGATTTTGGAACTGTGAAAGGCCTTTCTATGGCTTTTGAGTTACGTCGCACCAAAAATGTTAGCTTTAATGCTAATTATACAATGCAATTTGCAGATGGTTCTGGATCAAGTGATGTCACTGGAGTCAATATTGTTGGTTCCGAACAACCCAATTTAAGAGCAACACTCCCTTTAGATTTTGACCAACGTCATAATTTAACCGCCAGCCTTGATTTTAGGTATGGTTCGGGGAAGCGTTATAATGGTCCTATTGTAAATGGAAAAGAAATTTTATCTAATATGGGTGTTAATTTCCTTGCTACTGCTGGTTCCGGAACACCTTATAGTCGTCAATTAAATGCAACTCAAGTTGCTCAATTCGGAATTAATAATAGATCATATCTTGAAGGTTCTGTTAATGGTTCCCGCCTTCCATGGTCATACAGAATGGATATGAGGGTAAATAAAAGTTTTGATATTAAATGGGGTGATGTTGAGGAATCTCAAAACAAAGGAACAGTAAATGTTTACCTTCAAGTACAAAATATTCTTAATACTGCAAATGTTGTAAATGTTTATCAATATACGGGGAATGCAGATGACGACGGTTATCTCACAACTGCTGTAGGTATTGATGATGTTGCATCTCAAACAAATCCAAATGCATTTGCCGATATGTATACCGTTAAGTTAAATGATCCGAATAACTTTACTCGTCCTAGAACGGTTCGTTTAGGACTAACTTTAGACTTTTAATCTTGGAAGAAAAACGTACAATTATGAAAATGATACTAAAAAACAGTTTATACCTTTTCTTCGCTGGGCTAACTGTTGCTCATGCCAAAGAAAATGTCAATTTTGGTCAAGGTGGAGTAAATGGTCCCACTCAAACTTTGTCTTATAATTGTGCTGCCGGAACAGCCCAAACTCTATTGGATATCAATAATGTTAAAACTACCATATTAAATGGTGGAGACATGTGGTGGGATCTTTCTAATGGACGCTACGAAATTCCTAAAGGTTCGGCTAAACATTCTATGTTTGCTGGAGCTTTGTGGATTGGAGGTTTAGATGAAAATGAGCAAATTAAAGTAGCTGGTCAGACCTATCGCCAATCTGGTTCAGATTATTGGCCGGGGCCACTTGACAATGTTAGACTAACGAGTGAAGGTCTTCCCAATTCTAATTATGGAAGTACAGATGCTTCTATCTGTGCTCAATATGACAAACACTATGTTTTACTTAGAACAGATGTAGAGGCTTTTGTTGCATGGAATAATTCAGAAAATGCAGCGGAAGAATTCCCTGATTATGTTATACCACAGTCTATCTTAAATTATCCAGGAAACAGGATTAATGATGATTTTACTAATGCCTCCTCTGAATATGACCCATTGGTTGGAACAAATCCTTTTTATGCTGCTGAATATTTAGCGCCCTTTCGAGATGTAGACAATGACGGATATTACAATCCCTCTGCTGGAGATTATCCTGAATATAATTTAGATGGAGCATTTAATTGCAAGGAAGGAGATATGTTGTTTGGAGACCAGACTTTATGGTGGGTATACAACGATAATGGAAATATACATACCGAATCTGGTTCTGAGACTTCTCTTGGTCTTGAGGTTCAGGCACAAGCTTTTGCCTTCTCTACCAATGATGAGATCAACAATATGACATTTTATAACTATAAAATGATTAATCGTTCCCACACTTCTTTAAATGAAACATACTTTGGAGTTTGGGTCGATCCTGATCTCGGAGACTACCAAGATGATTATGTTGGATGTGACGTGGCTAGAGGTTTAGGTTACTGTTACAATGGAGATGAAGATGATGGAACTGCCGTAGGTTATGGAGCCAACCCTCCTGCTATCGGCGTAGATTTTTTCAGAGGTCCATTAGCTGATCCTGAATATGTAATCGGTTCTGACGGTATTGATAGTTTAACCAATATGGGAGAGCAATTGAAGATGTCTAAGTTCGTTTACTACAACAATATTAATGCTACTCCTGATGGAAATCCAGATTTAGCTCCAGATTACTATAATTATCTCAGAGGAATTTGGCTTGATGGCCAGCCTATGACTTATGGTGAAGATGGAAGAAACACTGACAATCCTCTCTGTAATTTCATGTTTCCTGGTGATACAGACCCCGCTTTTTTAGGCGAAACTTGGACAGAGCAATCTGCAGGGAATGTTCCAGCCGATAGAAGATTTATTCAGTCTGCTGGCCCCTTTACTCTCGAACCTGGTGCAGTAAACAATATTACGACTGGTGTGGTTTGGGCAAGAGCCAATGAAGGTGGTGCCTTTGCATCAGTTGAATTGATGCGTATTGCTGATGACAAAGCCCAGAAATTATTTGATGTATGTTTTGAAGTATTAGATGGTCCAGATGCTCCCAATATGGCTATTCAAGAATTGAATCAAGGGATAATATTTACTCTTTCTAACTCAACTGCTTCAAATAATTATAACGAAGCTTATCTTGTTTCAGATGAGGTAAATATTATTGGATATTATGATGAGGCTCAAACTCTCCCATATCGATCTGAATATAGCTTTGAAGGTTACCAAATTTTTCAGTTGAGAGATGAAACAGTAACAGCTACCGATGTATACGATATTGATAAATCACGTTTGGTCTATCAAGGAGATGTACGAAATTTCCGTAATGCCACCGATGGCTCTGTTACTTTTGAGGAAACAGATTCTCCTATTGGGAAATTAATTAATTTTGAGTTTAGTCAAGATCTTCAGGCAAATATTCCACAGGATATGACTTTGCTTGCTAGTAATGAAGGCGTACTTCATTCTATTTACCTGAATGAAGACGAGTTTGCACAAGGTGACCGAACCATGGTCAACAATAAAACATATTATTTTACTGTAATCGCATATGCATACAATGAATATTTAGAATATGCTCCTGATCAAGTTCCTGATCCAGGAGATTTGTATGCCGCTAGTTTTAATGGACAGAAGACTCCTTTCTTGGCTGGTCGTAAAAACATCAAGCAATACTCTGCTATTCCTCATCTTACTGCTGCTGAAGCAGGAGGTACCATTCAAAATGCAGAATATGGGACGATTCCATCTATCACACGTGTAGAGGGAATTGGGAATGGAGGAACGGCATTAGCCTTCACTTCAGAAATGCGAAATACATTAATCACCGAATACTGTGCTCCACAAACTGTATATGCTATGGATGCAGGTCCAGTTAATATTAAAGTGATTGATCCCTTAAATGTTCCAGAAAACACAGATTTCGTCTTTAAGATGGATGAGACCGACGATTCGTCTAACTGGATCTTAGTTAATACATCAACAAATGATACAGTTTATTCTGAACAAAGTATTGCTGTCAAGAACGAGCAAATTATCCCAGATTGGGGCTTGTCAGTTTTGGTTGAGAATGGAATCGAGCCCGGAAGTCAAGGTAATTTATCTTTAAGTAGTAATGGATTGATTAGTGCACAAGAAATTACTGCACCCGGAGCATCTTGGTTAGATTATCTAAGAGATACAGACGATTTCTTTGAATTACAAGATGGTTCTTACTTTATTTTTGCTGACAATTGGATTCGTTCAGGTGAATCGGCCATTGACCATATTGGTCTTGATGTCAGTCAATCTTATGAAAAGATACTAAACGGATCCTGGGCACCATACAGATTGTTGGCAGTAGATGGCCAAGGAGATGATTTTACTCACTCACCAGCATGGGAGCAATTTCAAAGTTTGAGTACGATGAAAGATCTTCCATCTGTAGATATCGTCTTTACGGATAATCAAGATTTATGGACACGATGTCCAGTGATTGAAACAGCCTCTATTACCAATCGATTGAATCTAAAATCGAATTCTTCTGTAGATAAAGACGGGTCAGAAGATGACTCAGGAACTACTGGTTTCTCTTGGTTTCCTGGTTATGCATTGGACCTAGAAAAAGGAGTTCGCTTGAATTTGATGTTTGGTGAGTCTTCAGACCATCCAGACGACAACGGAGATGATATGATTTGGAATCCAACCACTACTACATATTCTGGATCCCCCTTTTATGAATTTAGTCAAGAAGGAGAACCATTTGATGTAATTGCTGGTGGACGTCACTATGTATATGTCATGAAGAGTGCTTATGCGGGTGACGAAGCTAGTAATCATATTAATTTTGAGCGATATAACGAAATGACCTTGGCCTCTAATAAGAGAAATGTATTTAAAGATGTGGCCTGGGTTGCATGCCCAATACTATCCTCTGATAATGCAGTTGTCTCTGATGGAGATATTGAAGTGAAGATACGAGTCTCTAGATCTTACGACACGTATAATATGGATGATAGTGCTTGTGATGAAGCCGGGTTACCATATGAAAATAATGGAAATCCTCATTTCAAGTTCAATACAAGTGAAATTCAATCTATTAATAATGATGCTTCCACAGCCTCAAATGCTCTGGACTTGATTCGAGTAGTGCCTAACCCTTATTATGGTGCGAGTAACTATGAGCAAGATCAAGTGGATAATAGAGTCAAAATAACTAATTTGCCCACAGCCTGTACCATATCTATTTACAATGTTTCTGGAACCCTGGTTCGACAAGTCATTTTAGATAGTGATTTCAACTCTACTGGTTGGGATTGGGATCTCAAAAACGATTATAATGTCTCTATTGCTTCCGGTGTTTATCTAATACATGTAGATGCTGGAGAAATTGGAGAAAAACTAATTAAGTGGTTTGGGGCACTTCGTCCAATTGACTTAGATTCATTTTAGTAGAATAATTGTTAAAGACTAATTTCATACGACTATGGTTATGAACACAAATAAAAAACAACTTTTTACAGCAATTTTTGCCGGAATTATGGCCCTTTATTCTACGTCCGCTTTGGCGGGAAATGAACAAAGATCTGGACAAGCTGGCGCCTCAGAATTACTTATTAATCCATGGGCTCGATCCTCTGGTTGGGGAGGTATTAACACCGGTTCAGTATCTGGGCTTGAAGCTACATTTATGAATGTTGCCGGATTGTCAAGTACAGTTGGAACGGAGTTTATATTTTCAAATACCTCATGGTTTGGTGAGTCTAATGTAAATGCGTTTGGTTTTTCTAAGTCTCTTGACGACCAGTCTGTAATTGCTTTATCGGTGATGTCAATGGGGTTCGGTGATATTGATATTACTACAGAAGAGCAACCTGAAGGAACTGGCTCTACCTATTCTCCATCTTACATGAATATAGGACTCTCTTTTGCAAAGAAATTCACTGATAATATTTCTTGCGGGGCGACCATCAGAATGATTTCAGAATCTATTCCTGATTTAAATGCTTCTGGCGTAGCCTTAGATGCCGGTGTTCAATACATAACAGGAGATGAAAAGCAGATTAAATTTGGAATTTCTCTTAAAAATGTTGGACCAAAAATGGAGTATACTGGTGACGGTAACGATATTACAAACACCAATAGTGATGCTTTTACTCAAGATTTTCCAATGACTTATGATATGCGTACTGAATCATTTGAGCTTCCTTCCTCTCTTAATATTGGTGGATCATATGACTTTAACTTCGAATTAGATCATAGACTTACAGTAGCTGGTAATTTCACCTCTAATTCTTTTACTAAAGATCAGTTTGGTGTTGGAGCTGAGTATGCATACAAGTCTAATTTTATGCTTCGAACAGGATATGTTTATGAAGAAGGAATTTCAAATAGCTTTGCTGAAGGAAGAACTACAGTGTTAACTGGTTTAAGTTTTGGAGCCACCTTTGAAATTCCACTAAGTAATGGAACTAATTTCGGGCTTGATTATTCTTATAGATCTTCAGACCCACTTGCAGCTCCTCATTCAATAGGTGCTAGAATTACTTTATAAAACCCAATTAAAATAATTTTTATTAAATTGCATATAGAGGACCCCTTTAAGGGTCTTCTTTTTGTTATTTTTTAAAGTAAACTTTTTCCCTTATGTCGAAAATTTCATATTACACACAAGAAGGTCTTAATAAATTAAAAGCAGATTTAGATCAACTGAGGTTTGTTGATCGGCCTCATATTTCTCAGCAAATTGGTGATGCTAGAGATAAAGGAGATTTGTCAGAAAATGCAGAATATGATGCTGCTAAAGAGGCGCAAGGCATGTTAGAAATGAAAATTGCGAAGTTAGAACTAATGTTTGCTGGTGCAAGAGTCATTGATGAGTCACAACTAGCTACTGACAAAGTTTTGGCATTGTCTATCGTAGAGGTCAAAAACTTAAAGACAAATACTGAAATGACATTTACTCTTGTTGCAGAGACCGAGGCAGACTTTAAGACAGGGAAGATTTCTATAAATTCTCCTATTGGAATAGGTCTATTGGGAAAAAGAGTTGGAGATGTTGCCGAAATAAATGTGCCTGCAGGTCTTGTTCAATTTGAAATTATCAGTATTTCTAGGTAATGGCCAGTATTTTTTCAAAAATAGTAAGTGGGGAACTTCCATGTTATAAAATTTATGAAACAGAAAATTGTCTGGCTTTTTTAGATATTTCTCCACTTTGTAAGGGGCATGTATTGGTGGTGCCAAAAAAAGAAGTTGATTCAATTTTTGATATCGAATTTAATATATATAATGAGCTATGGGCGATGACCAAGCAGGTGGCAAAAGCTATTGAGAGAAGTATAACTTGTGAACGAGTCGGAATTGCTGTCATAGGATTAGAAGTTGCCCATGCGCATGTTCATCTGGTTCCTCTTCAGTCGGTGGAAGATATTAACTTTTCGAAGCCAAAAATTTCTTTGTCAAGTCAAGAGATGGAAAATGTCTCTGAGAAAATTCGAGTAGCCCTTAAAAAATAATTTTACCCACTCACCCTTTCTTTGTTTTCTTTAATGAAGTTCCCCCAAGAATTTCCATTTTTCTTAATTTGTGAATTTCCATTTTGAAGACCATGGCAAACCGCAGCGGCTAATCCGTCTGTTGCATCAAGATACTTGGGCATTTCAGTCAAATTTAGAATTTGCATTAGCATCCTTGCGACTTGTTCTTTAGAGGCTGAACCTCGACCTGTTACTGCTTTTTTAATTTTCAAGGGCGCATATTCTGTTACAGGAATTTCTCTATGTAATGCAGCGGCCATAGCTACGCCTTGAGCTCGACCAAGTTTGAGCATAGACTGAATATTTTTCCCAAAAAAAGGAGCTTCTAATGCGACTTCATCTGGATGATAATGATCAATAATAGCCAATGTTTTTTGGAATATCTTTTGAAGTTTTAAATAGGGGTCTTTAATCTTATTTAATATTAGCACATCCATCATTTCCATTTCAAAATTTGATCCTGTCATACGTACTAAACCAAAGCCCATGACGATTGTTCCAGGATCTATTCCCAATATGATTTTTTCTTTTTTCAAGGGCTTTTTTTTATTGAATATGTCAAATCTTGCTCGTAAATATACTATTTTACTCTTATGTTTTTTCATCTGAAGGATATCTCTTAATATTTTGTAGTTTTAAAAAAAAAATTAAATCTGAAAAAAAATAATTTACATATTCCCGGAATGGTTGGGCTTGTATTTATTGTATTTAGCTTTTTACTTGCTATTTTCGCATATTTTATTGCTCCAGATAACAGTCCCTTTGCAAATCAAATGCATCTGGAATTGAGTAAGATAGATCCTGGTACTAAAGTCCTGTTTTTAAAAAAGAAAAAAAAGTTTGTTTCTCCCCCAACTTCTTGGACCGATCAGCTTATTTATGGAGACATAAAATCCTTCACTCTGATACCTATTTCTTCATATGAATACCAAGGTGCTAGAATCATTTATACACCCTATAATGCTTTTAATAAAAAAGAGATGCTTATCACTGATTTATACTTAGATTGTGGGAAAAGTGTCTTTGAAAAAGTTTTTTATTTAGGAACGGATAGGTATGGCCGCGATTTATTAAGTCGATTGATCATTGGAACTCGCATCTCATTATCGATTGGATTTATTGCTGTCTTAATTTCTCTTCTGATTGGTATTAGTTTAGGTCTTATTTCTGGTTACTACGGCGGTTTAATTGATAGATCCATTATGTGGCTCATTAATGTAGTTTGGTCAGTACCTACTTTATTAATGGTAATTGCTATCAGTTTAGCTTTAGGAAGAGGTTTTTGGCAGGTGTTTATCGCAGTTGGATTAACTATGTGGGTGGAATTAGCGAGAGTAGTTAGAGGGCAGGTAATGGGCTTAAAAGAGATGGATTATATTAAAGCTGCCAAGATGATAGGTTTTAGTGATTTTAGAATCATATTTCGCCACATTCTACCAAATATCACTAGTTCAATTATTGTGATTTCTGCAGCTAATTTTGCTTCTGCAATCTTGATAGAAGCCGGCTTAAGTTTTTTGGGAATAGGAACACAAGCACCGATTCCGTCCTGGGGAGGGATGATAAAAAATCATTATGCTTATATCATACTTGATAAGGCTTACTTAGCAATTGCACCAGGATTGGCCATTGTATTCTTAGTTTTGGCTTTTATGTTGGTCGGCAATATGTTAAGAGAAAAGTTACAGGTAAAAAACACCTAGTCCCAAATTATTCAAAATATTAGCAGTCCTAATATAAAAATAATGACTCCAACTACCATAAGTATCAGTGTGTAGGGTAGTATTTCTTTAGCTTTTAGGCCTGTAATTCCCAATAAAGGTAGTGCCCAAAATGGTTGAAGCATATTTGTTATTTGATCTCCGTATGCCATGGCCATTATATTTTTTCCTAACGGTATTGCTAATTGCTGAGATGCTTCGATGAGAATAGGTCCCTGAATAGCCCATTGTCCTCCTCCACTAGGAACAAATATATTTACTAAACCCGCACTAAAAAAAGTAAAAATAGGAAAGCTTTCTTGTGAGGAGATTCCCACGAAAAAATCTGATAAATGAACAACAATTCCAGAATGGTTCATTATGCCCATTATCCCAAAATATAAAGGAAATTGAATTAAAATTCCTGATGCACCCCCAATGGCATTCTGAATCGCTTGGAGGAATCGATAGAAGTTTCCATGAAAGAGGATTCCTAATCCTAATAGGGAAAGATTGATAAAGTTTGGATTGATAAAGCTAAGATTGATACTTTGTGGAAGTATAAAGGCTTTGTAGAAGGCAAAACTAAGAATGCCAAGTCCAAATATTAGTGCTAATCCTTTTGAATGGTCTAATTTTTCAGCACCATTGGTGGTAGTCGGAATTTGCTCTATCCATATGGGATTTAGCTCGAATGTCTTACTCTTTATTTTTGTTCCAATTCCGAAAACAACTATGGGTAGGACAATAAGAAGGCTTATAGATACTGTCAAATTCATTGGGGATAGAACGGTTTCAGCAAAAGTCAACTGATCAGGAAGTGCTGCTAGTTTTTCTATAGAGTATATATCTCCCATCAAAGATTTAAGATGGCCCTCTTCCGCAACTTTAACTGGTGCTGATCCAGATAAGCCTCCATGCCAAACCATTAGACCAGAATAACCACTCGCACCGATAAGAGGATAGTGAATCTTCCATTTGTTTTTATTTGCATTCTCTGCTACTTTTCTTGCAAAAATTGCACCAAAAATAAGTCCTAAACCCCAATTGAATAAACTAACAATCAAGCTTAGTAAACAGACCCAAAAGGCAGCTTTTGCTGTATTGCTACAGAATTTGGTCATGAAATTAATCGCTTGATTAACGGGTCTACTTAGTGCCAAGACATGTCCCAAAACAAGCATTAAAATCATTTGCATTGCAAAAACGAGTAATGAGGGGTTCCATAAGCCCTCTTCCCAGTAGCTCAATATTGTTATACACTGAGACTCTAAGTCCTTCGATTTGTTCCAGTTGAACCAAAACGCAATTATCATACTGAAAAATGTCAGAATGACTGCAATTGTAAATGGGCTTGGAAGAATCAGTTTAAATAATTTTTCAATCTGTTTTGCGAGTTTCATATTACTTATTTAAAAAGCTAAAATATTAAATTTATTTTTTAGACCTAAAGCTACCTTTCATCAAATTTTAGAGGATAAAAAAGTATTTTTTTAGCTCTATATTTTCCCTGTATTTTTTGTTTTTCATTACTCTTGTTTTGGTTTAGACCCAATAAATTAGTTACATTTGTTTAGATATAATTTCTTTATGATCGAACAATCAGACCCCTCATTTGAAGATGTAAATCCAGAAGAAAACGAATTTGAAATCAAACTTCGTCCAGTTTCTTTTGACGACTTTTCTGGTCAACAAAAAGCAGTTAATAATCTTCAGGTATTTGTTTCTGCGTCAAATCAAAGAGAAGACGCAATGGATCATGTCTTATTGCATGGTCCTCCTGGTTTAGGTAAAA
>MDTF01008958.1_pt1 | contig 12092 bp, 10 predicted proteins | sample 811191 | NCBI WGS metagenome assembly MDTF01 (sample SAMN05326649, study PRJNA326480) | marine metagenome | isolation source: seawater | place: Southern Ocean | collected 2011
GTGACCATGAACCAAGGAGGTTGCGTTATTGCAAACGATAGAGCGGATAAAAGAGAAAAGAGAAAAGAGAAAAGAGAAAAATAAGCTGGCAAGCATTAGAAGATTTACTAGCGATAATTCACATAACTCACAAACCAATAGCAGGGCTCGAGGCTTTTATGGTTGTTAAAATTCAGACAAAAAAAAGGCTAACATAAGTTAGCCTAAAGCCTCTAGGGTAAACTGGGTATAACTAGTTCGGTAAAATTACTTGGTCGATTACATGAATCACACCGTTGCTTGCTTTGATGTCGGCCGTAACTACGGTCGCGCTATCAACTTTTACACCCATGGTAGCGTCGATCGATACGTCGCTACCTTGAACTGTGGTCACTTCGAGTTTCTTGCCGGCTATATCAGCAGCCATTACAGCACCCGGAATCACGTGATAGGTAAGTACAGCAATTAGCTGATCCTTGTTTTCTGGCTTCAACAAATCCGCAACGGTTCCAGCAGGCAACGCGGCAAAAGCTTCGTCTGTAGGCGCAAATACTGTGAATGGACCTTCGCCTTTCAAAGTCTCAACTAAGCCGGCAGCTTGAACGGCAGCGACAAGTGTCTCAAATTGGCCAGCAGCGATGGCGGTATCGACTATGTCTTGAGCCTTGGCTAAAGATGAGCTAAAAGCGATCGGAAGAACAGCAAGCAGTGCAAAAGCAAAACGTCTAATATTCAACATGTATATCCCCAATGATTTAGTAAAATGATAATAAATAAGTAAATGGTAGCCACTGTATATACGGGGAGATGATTTTTACGGATCACAACAAAAAGGAAACTTGTTCACGAATAATTTGTAATAAAGCACTTCTAAGCATTTTTTAAAGAAGACTGATCCAAAAACCTAAATATGACGTTATTGTTGTTGTTAACCTATAAAATTAATTTGCTCTGAAACCCCAGCGCAAATGTCTTAGAGAAAAAAACAATGTATTCGCTTTCTAAATTGTTCGTGGCGTTCACCGCCCTATGCGTAACTACCATTATGAGCAGCAACTCAGTGGCAATAGAGAAACCAAAGTACGAAGTCTTACATGCCGAAGGAAAAATTGAATATCGGCTGTACGCTAGCTATCTAGTAGCTGAAACCACTGTCACAGAAACCAATAGCTACGGTAGGGCTGCCAGTAGCGGCTTTATGCGTCTGTTCGGCTATATCAGCGGAGACAATGTAAGCCAAACATCAATTGATATGACCGCCCCGGTACAACAAACTTCTTCGGCTGGAAAAGTTGTAAACGAAAAAATAGCGATGACCGCTCCGGTCCAGCAAAGCAAGACTGATTCAGGCTGGACAGTGGCTTTCATGCTCCCAAGCAAGTTCGAACTTGATACAGCGCCAATGCCAAGCAGCGAAGAAATCTCACTTAGGCAAGTTCCGTCAAGATTAATGGCGGTGATAAGGTATTCCGGAAGGTGGACACAGAAAAATTTCGATAAGCAGGCGCAACTGCTGAGCTCGTTCATTGAAAGTCAGGGCATTGAAAAAATATCAGCGGCAGAGTCAGCCGTGTATAATCCACCTTTCATGCCTGCTTTCATGCGACGCAACGAGGTGATGTTTGAAGTTAGCAACCATCCCGGAGGTTAACTTGCCACCAAAAATGACTACGTTCACTTAAAGAGCGAGACTGCCAGATGCCAAACCAGCAGAAGAATATTCTTATAACCGGTTCCTCTGGAATGATTGGCAGAGCTCTAGGTAAGTCTTTATCAAAATCCGGCTACAAAACTTACCCCTTGCTACGAGGCAAGTTAGACGGCCCTTTTTACTATGATGAGCAAGCGGGAGTGGTCCACCAAGATCCTGACATCCCTCTGTACGGCGTTATTAACCTTGCCGGCGCCAATATCTCCGACAAACGTTGGAACGATGCTCGCAAACAAGAAATTATTTTAAGCAGAGAATTACTGACCAAGGCTTTAAGCGAGAGCCTTGCCAAACAAATCAAAAAACCTGCAGTGTATATGTCTGGGTCTGCTATTGGGTATTACGGCCCTACTCCCTCAAGCTATGCCACAGAAGCTAGTCCCGCAGGTTCTGACTTTCTCGCAGAAGTCGCTATACGCTGGGAAAACGCAACAGCAGCTGCCTCCAACGCAGGCATTCGGACGATCAACATGCGTTTTGGTATTGTACTTAGCGTTACCGGCGGGGTATTGAAAAACTTTCTCCTACCCATGCGACTGGCAGTTGTCGGCGCAATAGGCAGCGGACAGCAAAAGATAAGTTGGATGAGCATTCACGACGTTATGCGCTTAATTGAGCTCGGCTTAACCGATGAAAAACTGAAGGGCCCTATTAATTTTGTCTCTAATAGCGCTGTCACAAGTAATAATTTTGCTATCGCTCTAAGCAGTGCCAGTAAGCGTTTTCGTCTGCCAACTGTACCCGCACCCGTAGCAAGACTTATGTTTGGAGAGATGGCCGACGCAGCACTACTTGCCAGTAGCGACGTTCGGTCCACCAAACACGATGAGATGGTATTTGAATTGCAACATCCTGAATTGGAAGCAGCGCTCAAACATCTCCTAGATACCAACACTTGAAGAATTTTTACCAAAAGTTCAATTAAGGATCAGAGATGAATACCCGATCCCGTCCGGTGCTGATCCTGTTTCATACTCTCCCAATACTGCTCGACTTTTTCTGTCTATCACTAGGACTTTATTCTTGTTTGCCAGTGATAAAAAAAGAACTTGGTCATTAGGATGAAAAACGACTCCCTGAGGACTTGCGTCCCCTAGCTCTATCTTGCCAACTTCTTGCTTTTTTACTGCATTGATAAACCTAAGGTCATTGTTGTCCATATCGGGAATGACGGCGAGCTGTTCATCGTTGCTCAGTAAAACCCGGTACGGCCAACTAAAATCAGACCACTGTGCTGTAACTTTTCCAGTTACAGAATTCATAACAGAGACCACACCTTCCTCATTGCTACCGACCCAAATTTCAGTGGCTTCCTTGTTTACCGTAATCGCTTCCGGCCGACCCGGCACTCGAAACGCGGTCTGCATTCGTCCACGGCTAAGGTTAATAACTGAAACGTTGCTAGATTCGAGGTTACTGGTAAATGCTAATTCACCGCTTTGCCCCAATGCAACCATGTGTGAACCTCGCCCTGACGTTGCCACCGAGCCAAGTATAGAACCGCTTAGTAAATTGACTACCACCAACTCACCGTTTGTCTCTGAGGTCACAACCACCTCCGCCTGACCGGGCAAAAACTGAATGCCGTGAGGACGCGGATAGCCGCCAAGGTCGATAGTACGCGCCACCTTCAGATTCTGAACATCAAATACCGTCAAACTGTCGCCACCGCCGTAGTCGGTGCCCACAGCCATTAGCCCATCATCACTGACAACTAGTTCATGAGGCCCCTCACCGGTTGGCAACGTAGCAATGGTGAGGCCAGACGCGAGGTCTATAAAACTGGCATTGTTGCTATTTTTATTCAGCACTATGAGCGTACCGGTGAGTCCATTCGGAATTTCGGCGAAAGCGGCACTTATGCTGCCCCCTAAAAAGAGCATGCCTATGGCGAGGAAATATTTCATAGAGTCTGCCTGTAATTTAGCTGAGTGATTTAGTTGAGTAATTTAGTAAAGAGAGAAATTATAAAAAAATGCCACGTTCCATACACAAAAATACCATGATTTTTTGTTCTTTATATTTTTTATATGAAGCAGAGCTAGGTGATTTCGACGAATGTAATAGCATGATGAGGAATGGGGCTTATGGCTACTGCACGATGACCAGCTATCCTTGAGTACTAGCTTGCTTCAAAGGCACGCTTAACGAATCTTACAGCAAGGGCGGACCTTTGATGGCCCTGCGCTAATCTTTTTCATCTAAAAGCAGCTTAGGTGCATCGTAACAGCTTATACGCCGCTAACGGCAGAGCATTAAGGATTTTGATCTTGCTGAAAGGTTTGCTCAAGATCATCGAGCTGCCTTAATCAAAATACCTGCTTAATTCTTTTGGTTGCTATTGCACCTGCTGACCTTTTTCTAGTATCTGACATTTGGCTCTCCCTCTAGATTTTCCAACAAGCCTCCGCGCCAAGGACTAGCAGCCAGAGGACTGTTGAGGTGAATCAGCTGGATTTTTTACTTTTTCACCCCTTTTTTGCACTTAATCAGGGCATCACTAAATATCCAACTATGCCCTCCCCTCCAAATTAAATCGCGCTGTAGCACAGCTCTTCAAAACACCGTAATCTTGTCTTAGACAATTTATTTGGAGCTGCATCATGCAGAGATACAAACCCGTCCTTTTCGGTTTTTTTGTCGGTTTGGGAATTAGTAATTTATTAACTGCACAAACAGTCGGCTTCACCGGCTTAAAAGCCGATGCCGTCGAATCAGTCGAATCCATGACAAAATTAACTCAGGAAATTGTAGACAGCCTATTTTCGTTTTCTGAGCTAGGGTTTCAAGAATTTCAAACCCAGGCCTATCTGACAGAGATTTTGGCTGACAATGATTTTGACATTCAACTTGGTGTTGCTGGCATTCCCTCCTCCTGGTGGGCCAGCTGGGGAAGCGGAGAACCAGTTATTGCGCTTGGCTCTGATGTAGATGGGATTCCACGAGCCTCTCAAATGCCCGGTGTTGCCTATAGGCAGCCAATGATTGAAGGAGCTCCGGGCCACGGTGAGGGCCATAACTCTGGTCAGGCCGTGAACATTGTCGCCGCCCTTGCCGTTAAAGAAATCATGGAAAGAGAAAATTTACCGGGAACGCTAATTCTATGGCCGGGTATTGCTGAAGAACTCCTCGCTACCAAAGCATGGTATGCACGAGATGGCCTGTTCGATGACGTCGATGCTGTTATCTTCACACATGTCGATAACAATATGACAGTCAGCTGGGGAGACAGCCGTGGAACTGGCTTGGTGTCGGTTGAATATTTATTTGATGGTGTGGCTGCCCATGGCGCCGGCGATCCGTGGAAAGGCCGAAGCGCGTTAGATGCAGTTGAATTAATGAATGTAGGTTGGAATTTTCGTCGGGAGCATCTGCACCCCTTGCAGCGTTCTCACTATGTCATTAGTAGCGGCGGTGATCAGCCCAATGTAGTTCCCTCTTACGCAAGCGTTTGGTACTTCATTCGAGAAATTACTGCAGAGGGAATTCGTGAAAACTTCGACACTCTCCAGCGCGTAGCAGAAGGTGCCGCAATGATGACGGACACTACCGTAAGTCGCAGGATTATCGGTGCGGCATGGCCAAGGCATTTCAATCGCCCGATAGCGTTAGCCATGGATGAAAACATAAAAAAAATAGGGTTACCAACGTGGTCCGAGGACGATCAGCGCTTCGCTAAAGCATTGCAAACTTTAATGGGTGCAGATAGGCCTATTGGTCTGGCTACAAATCTGTCCGGCATCGGCGAACCACTACCCTCACCTGTTTCCGGAGGCTCTGACGATATTGGCGACATTTCCTGGAACGTGCCAACCGTAACCCTGCGCTATCCCGCAAATGTTGGACGGCTTCAAGGGCACCACTGGTCCAGCGCAATGGCTATGGCAACACCCATTGCCCATAAAGGTGCTGTTGCCGGCGCCAAAGTAGTCGCAACCACTATGCTCGATCTGATCCAAAACAAATCTCTCATAGGCGACGCACTAAGCTATTTCGACGATGTACAAACAGCGGATGTTAAGTATGTGCCTTTTATCGGCCCTGACGACGCACCTGCTATCGAGAAAAATGCCGAAATTATGGCCCTTTTCAAAGACCGACTCGAAGAGCTCTATTACGAGCCATCGCGCTTTGACACTTATCTTGATCAGCTTGGAATCGAATATCCCCAATTCGAACCCACAGTAATTCAGAGAAATCCGTTATGATTTATAGGCTAATCCATAGCTTATTCCTATCCGGTTTGCTGTTGAGCTCATTAGCTTTTTCTCAGGAGCCAATTGGGGATAACACGATAGATCTTAATTCGACAAAAAAAACAATTAAAAATCAAACAGGGAGGGAGCTGAAGGTTTTAGCCCCGACCTTATCGGCGGAGGAAATAGACCCGGCGGTTCTCAACAGACTTTTGCAAACAATCGCCCACAATCCCGAGTCACTAAAAACTCGCTTCGCTTTAGACGACAACAAACTCCAAGACATTTTCATCACATTGTCCAATGCTCGGACATTTATCAATACCAATGAAATGGCGAACGTTCGCGTCATGTGTCAGGCGTGGAACCACTCCACTGCCTCTGGAGAGGACCGTATCAACGAGGCACTTAATGCCTATGAAAAGCGAAATGGCTTTACTAAAAGGTTTATAGCTAACTTCTACGCAACTGTCCTCAGCGATATTCAATATGGCTTATCTGAACAGTCCCTATTATCATTCAACACTTATATGAATGATCGCCGTCGGCGAATGGCAAATGCTGGAGCTGTGACAACGGGCATAGCAACTCAGAATGTCCGAAGTGGCGCTGAAGCTGTGACTTTTCACTGCGGCCCAGCTCGGTAACCTAAACAAAAAATATTAGCAAAGGAATACGCTGTGACTTATACCTGTTTCGATCTATCAATATCTGATCATATTGCACACATCAAACTCATCCGACCAGAGCGTCGCAACAGTATGATTCCTGAGTTTTGGGATGAGCTGCCAAAAATAATTGAAAAAATTGAAACCGAAGCACAAGCGAGAGTCATCGTTATATCATCAACCGGCCCACACTTTACTTCCGGTTTAGATACCTCTGCATTTGGCAGCACTATACAAAACAAAGATGACACGATGACGCCAGAGAAACTGGCCCGTTTGAAAGGCGTAAAGTTTTATGAAACCGTAGCCCATATGCAGAAAACGTTTTCCTGTTTAGAAAACTGCAGAGTGCCTGTATTAGCGGCAATCCAAGGCGGCGCCATAGGTGGAGGCGTTGATCTTATAACGGCCTGCGATATGCGCTATATGACACAAGATAGCTTTTTAACGATTTTTGAAATTAACATAGGCATGACTGCCGATGTTGGGACATTTCCTCGGCTCTGTAAACTTATCCCGGAAGGCGTTGTAAAAGAGCTTGCCTTTACCGGTCGCAGGATGCACGCCGACGAAGCTAAGAGTCTGGGATTGGTTAACCAAGTTTTTGAAGACCATGAAGCTCTCATTACTGGCGTAATGGAGTTAGCTAAACAAATCGCCAGTAAAGCACCTCTGGCGATTTACGGCAGCAAGCGCATAATTAACTATGCACGGGACCACAGTACAGCGGACGGTCTCGACTACATCAGCATTTGGAATGCTAGCATGTTGCAACACGATGAAGTTCAAGAGGCAATGCAAGCCGCAGGCGAAAAAAGAGCCGGTGATTTTGTTGACCTGCCCCCCATAAAAAGAAAGCTCGCCAACTAATCATCTCTGTGAAAATGACGTTCAGACAACACCCTGCTTTTGCACAGAAGGTCTGATAGTCGAGGGAAAATAGCAAAGGAAAATAGGTAAGCGCTGAGCCGCTAAAAGGCCAGCGCTAGAAAAAGGTAAGATATGGAAGACAAACAGAGCATTGAATCCTGTACCACTAGCCGCTAGCCGCTAGCCGCTAGCCGCTAGCCCGCCCTTCTTCACCAGACCAATCTTCAATAGACCACCAGCCACTAGAACCAATTAAAATATAACAACTAGGAATGGACCCGTTCACATAGACCCACTCAAAATAGACCCACTTAGAATAGATCCACAACTGTCTTGGGCGGACAAACACCGCAACCACCCCGATTTAGACAAGACACTGGCTGAACGCTAAAATCCTACCTTAGCAAGCTGCCGCCAAGGCCCTTCTCTCCATTTGATTTCATTTTTCCCGCCACAGCCACTATGATAAAAAGCAGAAGCAGCAAAATAAAATCGAACAAACAGCGCGAAAATCACTCCTCCTATCGCCTAATAGTGGCGATGTAATAGGTTCAAAAAATACCGGAGGATTACGATTGGCGGGGGCGGGCCTATTCCCAGACTGTAATCTCTAAGTAGAAAACTTCAAACCCTCGTAGAATTATCATTAGACTTTTACCACCAGCAAATTTATTCTTATCAAAATAATAAAAATAAAGTATCGGAAATTCACCCATGAAAAGTGTCAACACGCGCTTCGTCGGTCACGTTTTTTGGCTTTTAAAATATTGCCTATTTTTAAATCTGGCACTGACTAATACTTTAGTCGCACAGCAAACCGATCCTGAAAAAATCACTGTTACTCGCCTAGGTCACGGCCCCATTATTGAGTCGGGCATCCATCCAAGTATTGGCAAAAATATCCAAGGTCCTTCTCTGATCAAGGTGCCGGAATGGGTTACTGAGCCTCTCGGAAAATACTACCTTTATTTTGCTGATCACAAAGGCCTGTATATCCGACTGGCCTATGCTGACAATCTTTTAGGACCCTGGAAAATACATGAAGCCGGCAGCTTGCATATTAAAGATTCGTTTTTCGCACCGACCCGCCCAGCAATATCCGAAGCTCGCCTAACTAAATTAGTTGCGACCCGAATCGCCAGCGGTGTCCGTGTCTCGCACGACTATGCAAAAGAACTCACCGAGCCACATATCGCGTCACCTGATGTGCATGTGGACAATACTAATCAAAAAATTGTTATGTACTATCACGGACTAGAAGATGCTGCATTTCAACATTCACGGGTTGCCACTTCTGACAATGGCATAGATTTTCAGGCTAACAATGAAAATATTGGGCTTACTTATTTCCGAAAATTCGACTATGCCGGAATTACCTATGCCATCGCCATGCCGGGCCAGTTCTATCGTTCCAGAAATGGCAAGACCGGCTTTGAATCTGGCCCTAGACTGTTCGAACCAACAATGCGGCATTCAGCTGTAATGGTGAGGGATGACAGCCTAATCGTTTTCTGGACCCGCGTTGGAGACGCCCCCGAAAGCATCATGCTCAGCACCATCGATTTAAAACCGGACTGGATGGCTTGGCAACACATAGGGGAGCGCGTCGTCTTAAAACCAGAGCATGATTGGGAAGGTGCTAACGCTTTAATTGAACCATCTGTGCGAAGTACAGCGTATGGACAGGTTAACCAGTTAAGAGATCCTGCTTTGTTCGTAGAGGATGATGTGGTGTACATGTTGTATGCCGTCGCTGGAGAAAGCGGCATCGCCCTCGCAAGAGTAGATTTTTAGAACCAAAACTTAGAACCAAAACTTAGAACCAAAACTTAGAACCAAAACTTAGAACCAAAACTTAGAACAAAGAGAATTTTATTATGAAGCCCATCATTGGCATCCTAGCTATCATAGCATTTAGCGCAGCGCTTGCTGTTGCAGGCAATCAAGGTAGTGTTGTGTTCAGCGGTTTGCCGCTCTTCATAATCTGCGCAAGTGTTGGGTTTATGTTGCATTGGTTAGCATTTATCCCGGCATTCGCTTATCAAACCGAACACTACTTCGACCTGATTGGATCAGCTTCGTACATTGGCACAGTTATATTGACTGTAGCCTTGCATCCCGGTATGGATACTCGAGGCCTTATTATCTCAGTAATGATCGCGGTGTGGGCCGTTCGCCTTGGTAGCTTCTTATTTGCCCGAGTCAAAAAAGCAGGTAAAGATAGACGTTTCAATGAAATTAAAACCCGCTTCTTTCGTTACATGTTCACGTGGACTCTGGGCGGCGCCTGGGTATTTATAACAATGGCAGCGGGCCTCGCCGCAATGACATCTACGACGCAACAGGCCGTCGGCATTCCATTTTTTATTGGCACCACTCTTTGGGTACTGGGGTTTGGTTTGGAAGTAGTTGCAGACAGCCAGAAAACAAGCTTCAGGCGCCAAGCAGCCAACGCTGAAAAGTTTATCACCACTGGCTTATGGCAATATTCACGCCATCCAAATTACTTTGGAGAAATAATTCTCTGGCTTGGAATTGCAGTGATGTCAGCCCCTGTGTTGGTTGGCTGGCAGCTAGCAGCATTGATTTCACCTGTATTCGTATTTTTCTTATTAACCAAGGTCAGTGGCATTCCTATGTTAGAAAAAAGCGGCCTCGAAAGATGGGGATCAGACCCTAAGTATCAGCGTTATATATCGATTACTTCCTCGCTGGTTCCTTTACCCAGAAAATAATCTAGACACCAGTTTTGATTATCGAACCGCATTCAATCCGGCGCCGCTGCAATTCCTAGCGACGCATGATTTGCTGCAACGTATTGAACCATGCCTGTGATTGAATTATGGTAGCCAGCCTAAGCAGCTGCTATTAATTCGGAAACACTATGTCCTGGCAAAAAGAAATAGATGAACTTCGTAAACGAGAGAAACTTGCTCAAAAGATGGGTGGGGCGGAGCGAATACAGCGACAGAGAGATAATGGCCGTCTGACAGTCCGTGAGCGCATCAATAAACTAGCCGACCAAAATTCCTTCCATGAAATCGGCGCGCTGGCAGGGAAAGCAGAATATTCAGACTCCGGAGAACTCAATTCTTTCACCCCTTCTAACTTTGTTCTAGGAACCGCTGACCTAAATGGCCGCAGAGTCGTCATAGGTGGAGATGATTTTACCGTCCGGGGCGGTTCTGCAGACGCCAAGGTCGGAAACAAATCTGGTTATGCAGAACAATATGCATTGGAAATGCGAGTTCCGTTAATTCGCCTTATTGATGGCAGTGGCGGCGGCGGCAGCGTTAAAACCTTGGAAATGGTTGGCCACTCTTACATACCAGAATTACAAGGTTTCGAAACCACAATGAAATTGCTGGGCCACGTCCCCGTGGTCTGCGCGTGTATGGGCTCAGTTGCCGGCTTAGGCGCGGTTAGAGTCACCATCTCACATTTCTCACTAATGATAAAAACCACCAGCCAGCTCTTCGTTGCCGGCCCACCTATCGTGGAACGAGGGTTCGGAAAACCTGTGGAGAAAAACGAACTCGGCGGGTCGCAGATTCACGCCTACGGCAGCGGCGCTGTCGATAACGAAGTTGAGACCGAGCTCGAGGCGTTTGCGGCAATTAAAAAGTTCCTATCCTACCTTCCCCAGAATGTTTGGCAGGCACCACCTAAAGCCCCCTGCACTGACCCCGCCGACCGCAGAGATGAATCTCTAATTTCTGTCATACCTAAAGATAGGCGTCAGGTATACCAAGTGAGGGATGTTATTTCTGGCGTAGTCGACAGCGAATCTTTTTTCGAACTTAACCCAGGCTATGGAAAATCACTAGCGGTTGGACTTGCTAGACTTAACGGCCATCCTGTTGGAATAATGGCTAATGACACGATGCATCTAGGTGGCGCTGTTAATGCCGCTGCGGCAGACAAAATGATGCGCTTTGTGGATCTTTGTGACACCTTTCATCTGCCTGTTGTTAACCTTGTAGACAACCCCGGCTTCTTGATCGGCGTGCAAGCAGAAAACGAAGGCACCGTTAGATTAGGCAGCCGTGCATTAATGGCCTGCTTGCAGGCAACAGTGCCTTGGGTTTCAATCATTATTCGACGCTGCTATGGCGTCGCAGGCGCAGGGCATGGAAATTCTGATCGCCTCAATCTCCGCTACGCGTGGCCATCAGCTGACTGGGGCTCGCTTCCAATAGAGGGCGGAGTGCAGGCAGCTTATCGCCGAGAAATAGAAGCCTCAGAAGACCCTGACGCACGGCGCAGAGAAATAGAAGCTAATCTTGAGAAATATCGATCGCCCTTACGAACGGCGGAAGCCTTTGGCATAGAAGAAGTAATTGATCCTCGTGACACTCGCGCAATCCTATGTGACTGGGTTGCTTTGGCATATGAAATCATCCCTACTCAATTAGGCCCTAAATCACGAACCACAAGACCCTAGGTGACAAACCTTAAAAAAATGAAGCTCGTCCTGTTACCTGTTGCCAAACTTCTCCACTTCTGGAATAAACACCCCTTTGCTAGGACATGAATCGGTAATAGGTCTATGAAAGCAGTTCGAGTACATTCTCAAGGTAGCCCAGAAGTTCTCATTTTTGAGGATATTGCGACCCCTGCAGTTTTGGCAAATGATGTGCTGGTTAAAATAGAAGCTGTCGGCGTTAA
>MDTF01012074.1_pt1 | contig 12090 bp, 11 predicted proteins | sample 811191 | NCBI WGS metagenome assembly MDTF01 (sample SAMN05326649, study PRJNA326480) | marine metagenome | isolation source: seawater | place: Southern Ocean | collected 2011
AAAGATAGATTATATTGATCATCATATTTCACATTTGTCTTCATCATCTTTTTTCAGTAAATTTAAAACTAGTGTTAATATTTCCATTGATGGATTTGGTGATTTTGCAAGCTGTGCCTGGGGGAGTTCAATTGATGGAAATTTTAAGTTAGATGAAAAAATATACTTCCCCCATTCACTAGGTATCTTTTATCAAGCCATGACTCAATATCTTGGATTCAAAAATTATGGAGATGAGTATAAGGTAATGGGACTGTCATCATATGGAAAAGCAAAATATGTTAAAGAAATTGAAAAAATTATAAGTATATCTAAAAAAGAAGGATTTAAATTAAACCTCAGTTATTTTGTTCATCATAAAAAAAATATTTTTAAAGTTGAAGATAATGGAGAAACAAAATTTCAAAACCTTTATTCGAATAAATTAATTAAATTACTCGGAAGAGAAAGAGCTAAAGATGAAGAAGTTTCCCAAGAGCATATGGATATAGCTAAATCTACTCAGCAAGTTTATGAAAAGATTTTTTTTGATTTATTAAATAAATTATACAAGAAGTATAAAATAGAAAATTTAACTCTCTCAGGGGGATGTTCTATGAATTCAGTCGCTAATGGAAAAATTTTATCGAATACACCTTTTGAAAATTTATATATTTGTCCAAATCCTGGAGATGCTGGAGGAGCTATAGGAGCTGCCGCATATCATATTTACTTAAATAATAATAAAGAAAACATAAAAACTCAAAGTTATGCTTATTTAGGTAGTCAATATTCTAACGAAGATATTAAAGTTATTCTAGATAGTTATAAAATGACAGACGCATATGAAGTAAAAAAATTAAATGAAGAAGAGCTACTGTCCAGGACAGCAGATCTAATTAGTAAATCCTTGGTCGTCGGTTGGTTTCAAGGAAAAATGGAATGGGGAGCTAGAGCATTAGGAAATAGATCAATATTAGGAGACCCTAGAAATAAAAATATGAAAGATATCTTGAATTTAAAGATAAAAAGAAGAGAAAGTTTTAGACCTTTTGCGCCGTCAGTTTTGCAAGAGTATGTAAAAGACTGGTTTGATCTTGAAAAAGAAGTTCCATATATGTCTGAAGTATATCCATTTAAAAAAGAAAAATTATTTTTATTACCAGCTGTAACACATATCGATGGCACAGGTAGACTTCAAACGGTTTCTGAAGATAATAATTATAGATATTATCACTTATTAAAAAAATTTAATGAATTGACAAATGTTCCAATTATTTTAAATACTTCGTTTAATGAAAACGAACCAATAGTCAGAACGCCAAATGAAGCAATTAATTGTTTTTTAAGAACAAAAATGGATGCCCTAGTTCTTGAGAATTGGTTGATTTTAAGAAAATAATAAAATGAAAATTAGCGTTATTACTGTTTGTTTAAACAGTGAAGAAACAATTGAAAATACAATTTTATCAGTAATTAATCAAAAAAATTCAAATTTTGAGTATATTGTTATTGATGGCGGGTCAACCGACAATACAAAAAAAATTATTAGTAAATATAAAGATAAGATTGATTTATTTATTTCTGAGAAAGATAGCGGGATATATGATGCACTGAATAAAGGTATAGATTTGGCAAGAGGAAATATAATTTCAATTTTACATTCTAATGACATTTATTTTGATAGCAATGTGCTGGAAAAAGCACTTTACCATTTTAAGAATGATAATAAGATAGACTTTATTTTAGGGGATGTGCGTCAAAAAAAAATAAATTCTAAAAAAACTTTAAGGTTTTATTCAGCTAAAAATTTTAAACCATGGATGTTAAGAATTGGAATATCACCTCCACACCCAGGAAGTTTTATAAAGAAATCAATTTACGAGAGTAAGGGTAATTATGATATTTTATATAAAATTGCATCTGATTTTGACTTGTATGTGAGATACATTATAAAAGAGAACTTGAAATACAAGATTACCAATGAATGTTATGTTATTATGAGCCCTGGAGGTCTGAGTAATTCAGGAATTAAGAGTCACATTACTTCAACTAAAGAAATTATTAAATCTTTAAAAAAAAATAATATTTATTCTAATATTTTTTTAGTGTTATTGAGACTTCCTATTAAATTAATTCAGTATATAAAAAAATAAATGATGAATAAAAAAATAAATTATATAAATACCATCTCATTTCTATTTTATTTGATACCAGTTTTTTTAATTACTGGTCCTTTTTTACCAGATCTCACACTATCTTTTATAGCTTTAACTTTTCTTCTTTATTCATTTTATAAGAAGGATAACTATTGTTATAATAGTTTATTTTTTAAATCATTTGTATTTTTTTGTATTTATATTTTATTTTTTTCCTTACTGTCAGAAAATATTAAACTTTCTCTAGAAAGCTCACTTTTTTATGTGAGGTTTGGAATTTTTTCTTTGGCTATATTATTTATTTTAAAAAAAAATAAATATTTTATAAATATTACTAAAAATATTTTATTTATTATTTTTTGCGTGTTGCTTATTGATACATTGTATCAATTAAATTTTGGAAAAAATATTATTGGTTTTGAATATCAAAATCAAAATTTTAGGTTGACTAGTTTTTTTGGTAAAGATGAAGTTTTAGGTAGTTATATTGCAAGAATATTTCCTTTTTTAATCTCATTAATATTTCTCGATAGTTATCAAAAAAAAAAGAATGTTAATAAAAAATTAATCTTTTCAATTTCTATTATTTCATTAATTATTGTTTTATTAAGTGGAGAGAGAACCTCTCTTGTTTTGATTGTGATGTCATTTTGTATTATAGGCTTTTCTTCACGGAATTTAAAAAAAATATTTCTTACAGCAATGATTTTTTTTTCAATCATAGCAACATTTTTGATTATGTCAGATGAAAGAATTAAAGATAGAATGATTACGCATCCAGCACAATTACTTGGTTTGAATTCAAATAGTGAAAGACTATTTTTATTTAGTGAGACATACGAAGGTCACTATAAAATTGCATATAAAATGTTTAAGGAAAAACCCTTATTTGGACATGGTACTAAAATTTTTAGGAATTTTTGTCAAAAAAAAGAAAATTTTATTGCAGATGGTGCTTGTACAACACACCCTCATAATATGTATATGCAGTTGCTTGCTGAGACAGGAATTTTTGGGTTCTTATTTGTTTTGAGCTTATTTATCTGCATCTCATATAAGCTCTTAGAAAATTTGATATCAATAACATTTAGGAATAAACAAATAATTAGTGAGCATAAAATGGCGATTATTACTTTCTTTTTTGTTACTCTTTTTCCGTTTTCGCCATCAGGAAATATATTTGGTAATTGGATATCTATAATATTTTATTTACCCTTGGGCTTTTTGTTGTACATATATGATGTAGATAAAAATACTTATGAATCATAATTTACTAATTCTTTTAATTATATCAAATTTACCTTTAATTCTGTTTTTCAATCAAATAGTTAGAAAATTTAATATCTATGATCAAAGTGATGGAGTAAGAAAATTTCAAAAAACGCCAATTTCTTTATTTGGTGGTAGTATAATTTTTTATAATATCTTCATACTGCTATTTTTTGAAAAAATAATTAACTTAAATTTTATTAATAGTTTTACATTTTCAAGTAACCGAGAAACAGCTGCCTTTGTAGTTGGTTTAATCTCATTTTTTATGATTGGTTTATATGATGACAAGTACAACCTTAATCCTTATAAAAAAATTACATTATCCACTATAGCAATATTGCTCGTACTTAATTTGGATCAAAATATTTTAATTAGTGAACTTAGGTTCAGTTTTTTTGACTACATAATAGAATTAAGGTCATTTTCATATTTTTTTAGCATCTTGTGTTTTTTGTTATTTGTTAACGCTCTAAATATGTTTGATGGAATAAACTTACAAGTAGGGTTTTACTCTTTGGTTATTTGTATAATTTTCATAATTAAAGGAATTTTAGTTGATTTAAATTTAATACTGATTTTCTCTTTGTTAATTTTTCTTTTTTATAATTATCAAAGTAAAATTTATTTGGGTGACAGTGGCGTATATTTACTGGCATTTTTGTTTTCTTATATTTTTATAAATTCTCATAATAGTGATAAAATATTTTTAGCTGATGAAATTTTTATAATTATGTTTTTACCTGGAGTGGATATGTTAAGATTATTTTTAACAAGGATAACTAAAGGAAAAAATCCATTTATAGCAGATTCTAATCACTTACATCACTTACTAATTAAAAAATATAGTATCAAATTTGCATTTTGTTTTTCACAAACGGTAATTTTATTCATTATTGTTGGTTATCATTATGTTGCATTTAAGTTATTTTTTCTTATTGCTGCTATAATTTTTTATATTTTGACAATTTTACTACTTAAAATAAATAAATAAATTGAAAAGAATTTTTGACATAATCTTAAGCCTAATATTAATTGGTATTTTTACAGTTCCTATTTTTTTAATTTATATTTTAATCAGATTTGATTCTAAGGGCTCTCCTATTCATTGGTCAAAAAGAATTGGAAAAAATAAAAAAATATTTAATATGCCAAAACTTAGAACTATGTTTATAAACACTCCACAAATTGAGACAAATAAATTAATGGGTATAAAAAAAAGAATTACTAAAATTGGGTATACTCTGAGAAAATTTAGCCTTGATGAATTACCACAAATATATTTAGTTTTAAGTGGAAAAATGAGTTTTGTAGGACCTAGACCTGCATTATATAATCAAAAATTTTTAATTAATAAACGCGAAAAAATGGGAATACATAGCCTAAAACCAGGTATTACTGGCTTGGCCCAAGTAAATGGCAGAGATGATATTTCATTACATAAAAAAATAAGTTATGACCTTACTTATTTAAATAAACATAATTTTTTTTATGACCTTAAAATTATAGTGAAAACTATTTATGTTGTTTTTAAGCAAAAGGATATTCTACATTGAACATTGATAAATTATCAAACTTTTATAAAAAAATTTTTCTAATTGTCTGTGATGCAAGCATAATTTTTTTATCAATTATTCTAGCATACTCTTTGAGATTAGAGAAAATTTACTTTTTTAATGAAATAGAGAAAGAGGTTTTTCTTATTCATTTTATTATATTCTTTTTTATTTTTTACTTCACAGGTATTTATAAAATTGTACTTAGATATTTTGACAATTACTCAATTTCAAAAATCATTAAATCAATACTATTATTTCAAGTAATATTAATTCCTACAAATTTTTTATTGTATGAAATTTATTATATGCCAAGGTCAATTTCCTTTATTACACCTACGGCAATTGGTATGATGGTGCTTTTGCATAGAATAATATTAAATTCATTAATTAACATTAATAAACCCAAGAATAACAATAAAAATAGGATTTTAATTTTTGGAATTAATGACTCGACAGTTTCGTTATTAAAAAACATAAGACAATTTGAAGTTTACGGTTCAGTTGAAGGTTTTGTAGATACTAAAAATCAATATAAAAAAAGAGATATTAATGGGATACGTATTTTCAAAAAAATAAATTTAATAAAAGATATAAAGAAATATAAAATATCAGAAATCATATTAGGACCAGATTCAATTACAAAAAAAGAAAAAGAAATCTTATTTAAAAATTTATCAGCCTTAAGTGTAAGAGTTGTAAGCATGGAGCAAATTGATACATACTTGCCTAATCTAATTCATAAAAATACTGAATCAAAAATAAATTTTTATGATATTATTAATAGACCTCAAATTAAAACCAATAAAAACAAAATATTTAAATTAATAAAAAATAGAAATATAGTTGTAACTGGAGGTGGTGGATCTATAGGTGGAGAGCTCTGTAAACAAATCTTAACTTTTAAACCAAAGAAACTTATAATTTTAGACAGTTCAGAAATTAATTTATTTAATATATTAAATATTTTAAAAAAAGAAAAAAATTATGATACTAAAATAATAAAAACAATACTTGGAGACTGTTCTGATAAAAGTTTTTTATTTAAAATATTTAGAAATATTAATATTGATTATATTTATCACGCTGCCGCATATAAACATGTTGGGTTTGGTGAGGAAAACCCTTATTCTATTATAAAAAATAATGTATTTGGCACTAAGTATGTTCTAGATTTAGCATTAACTAAGAAGATAAAAAATTTTATTTTTATAAGCACAGATAAAGCTGTAAGTCCTACTAATATGCTTGGTTTCACTAAAAAATTTGGTGAAATACTTGTTCGCCATTATTATAATCAAAATAAATCCAAATTAACCAACAAGTTTACAATTGTTAGGTTTGGCAATGTGATTGGATCAAGTGGCTCGGTAATTCCGATTTTTTTAAATCAAGTTAAAAATAAATCTCCATTAACAGTAACGAATAAAAATGTTGAACGATATTTTATGTCAATACCAGAAGCGGTTGAGTTAGTTTTGCATACATCCACTTTTCAAGATAGTAAACTAAACATTTATGCATTAAAAATGGGTAAACAAATAAAAATAATAGATATAGCTAAAAGAATTATCATATTAAGTGGCTATACGGTTAAAAGCAAAATAAACCCTAAAGGAGATATCCCAATTAAAATTATTGGCTTAAAAAAAGGAGAAAAAATTTCTGAAGAAATAAGTCTTGGAGAAAATTTAACGGAAACTATACATCCTAAAATTATGCTTTGCTTAGAAAAAGATAATAACAAACTTAAAAAAGGATACATGAAAAAAATTGATTCTATTTTAGAAAAAAAAGAAATAAATATTAAGGAAGTAAAAAAAACTTTCTTTATTTAGTATAAAGTAGTATTTTCTGATTATATTAATGTTTTATTGACAATTAAATACTTCAATACTTGTCATATTAAAATTTTGGAATATAAAGACAACAATATACTATGAAAAAAACTGCTTTAATATTTGGTGTGACTGGGCAAGATGGTGCATATCTAGCAAAACTTCTCTTAAAAAAAAGATATGTAGTTCATGGTATTAAAAGAAGAAGCTCATCAATTAATACAAAAAGAATAGACGATATATATTTAGATAAACACATAACTAAAGAAAATAATTTTTTCTTACATTATGGTGATGTTACTGACTCTCTTGCAGTCTTAAAAATTATACAAAAAATAAAACCTTCTGAAATCTATAATTTAGCAGCACAGTCTCATGTCGCTGTATCCTTTGAAATACCAGAGTATACTGCTAATGCAGATGGTTTAGGTGCATTGAGAATTTTAGATTCAATTAAAACCTTGGGTCTGATGAAAAAAACTAAGTACTATCAAGCAGGCACTTCAGAGATGTTTGGAAAAGTTCAAAAAATTCCACAAGATGAAAAAACACCTTTTTACCCAAGAAGTCCTTATGCTGCTGCAAAACTCTATGCTCATTGGATAACAATTAACTATAGAGAAGCATATTCAATTTTTGCATGCAACGGAATCTTATTCAATCATGAAAGTCCACTAAGAGGAGAAACTTTTGTTACTCAAAAAATTGTAGATGCTCTATGCTTAATCAAGCATGGTTCAGATAAAAAATTATATTTAGGAAATATGTATGCAAAGAGAGATTGGGGTCATGCAGAAGACTACGTGGAAGCAATGTGGAAAATGATGCAACAAAAAACCCCTGATGACTATGTCATTGCCACTGGTAAACAGTATACGGTAAAAGAATTTGTTAATTTAACTGCATCAGCATTAGGACTAAAATTAAGATGGAAGGGCAAAGGCATTAAAGAAAAAGCTTATAATGAAAAAGGAAAGAGTATTATTGAATGTGATGAAAAATATTATAGGCCAACGGAAGTTAATTCTTTATTGGGGAATGCTGCAAAAGCAAGAAAAAAACTTAAATGGAAGCCAAAATATAATTTAAAAGAATTAATCCAAGATATGATTAATCATAGTTTAAAAAATCTAAAGTGATTAAAAAAAGTTCTAAAATATTTGTTACTGGACACAATGGTTTGGTAGGATCGGCAATAATAAGAAAACTAATAAAATCTGGATATAAAAACATTATAGTTGTAGATAAAAAAAAATTAGACCTAACAAGACAAAAAGAAGTAGAAAATTTTATTAAAAAACATAAGCCAGATTCAATAATAAATGCTGCAGCAAGAGTTGGTGGAATTGCTGCAAACAATAAGTATAAAGCTGATTTTATATATAATAATATTGCTATACAAAATAATATAATTCATAGCAGTTATATTAATAATGTCGAAAATTTAATTTTTTTAGGATCAAGCTGTGTCTATCCTAAAATGTCTAAACAACCTATAAAAGAAGAATATCTATTGAGTGGTCCGTTAGAAAAAACAAATGAGCCATACGCTATAGCTAAAATTTCAGGAATAAAAATGTGTGAAAGCTACAATTATCAATATGGTACTAATTATAAGTGCTTAATGCCGTGTAATACTTATGGTCCAAATGATAACTATGATCTTAATACTTCTCATTTTTATCCTGCATTGATTTCAAAAATCCATAAGGCAAAAGTTGAAAAAAAAGATAATATTATATTGTGGGGAACTGGTAAAGCAAAAAGAGAACTAATGTATGTAGATGACGTTGCAGATGCATGCATATTTTTTTTACATAAAAAAACAAAAGAAACATTAATTAATATTGGAACTGGTAAAGAAAAAACTATTAATGAATATGCAAAATTTATTATGCAGCAGTTAGACGTTAAGTTAAAGATAGTTTATGATAAATCAAAACCAGATGGAACACCCAGAAAGATTTTAAATGTTTCCATAGCAAACAAATATGGTTGGAATTCAAAAGTTTCATTAAGAAGTGGTTTTTTTAAAGTTTATGAGACTTTTTTAAAAATATGAAAAAATACATTGTTATAACTGGTGGAGCTGGTTTTGTAGGTTCTAACTTAATTGAATATTTGTTAAAAAAAACAAATTTTAATATAATAAGTATTGATAATTATTCTACAGGATATTTAAAAAATCATATTAAAAATAAAAAAGTTAAATACATTGTGAGTGATACAAATAATATTGATATATGTTTGTCGAATTATAAAAGTAATATTAATTGTATTTTTCATTTTGGAGAATACGCAAGAATTCACCAGAGTTTTAAAGATTATAAAAAATGTTTTCAATCAAATATTAGTGGTACCTCAAAAGTATTCTCATTTTGTTTAGAAAATAATATTAAAATAATTTACTCAGCAACATCAGCTTCTCTTGGCAACAAGGGTAATGATGAAAGTTTATCGCCATATGCCTTTAGTAAGTCAAAAAATTTAAAGCTATTGATACATCTTAGAAAATGGTTTGGACTTTCTTTTGAAGCGCTATACTTTTTTAATGTATATGGACCAAGGCAGATTAATACTGGACCAATGGCAACAGTGATTGGAATTTTTGAAAAACAATTTATTAACAATCAATTTATAACAATAGTTAAGCCAGGTAATCAATCTAGAAAATTTACTCATATTGAAGATACTGTTAAGGGCTGTTATATGGCATGGAATAAAAACCTAAACAAACACTATGCATTATCAAATACTAAGAGTTATTCTATTATTCAAGTAGCAAAAATGTTTGGTACAAAAATTAAATTTATTAAACCAAGGTTGGGTGAAAGAAAAAAATCTTCTCTAGTATCTAAAATTGGATCTATTAAGATTGATAAAATCAAATGTTCTATAAATCTAAAATCTTATATTCAAAACTTTGTAAAAACTGCAAGAAACTGAAAAATAAAACACTAATTATTCGAAAATTTTTTTAGACTTTCAAATAGAAAGCTAATATCTCCATTATTGCTTTCAATTATAGAGGAAAACTCCTCTTTTTGTAATCTTGCAAGACTCAATCCCTCTATAATTAAATCTCTTATCAATAAGTTGTTTGGATCTTTGGTGTAAACTCTCCAATCAATTTTAATTTCTAGTTTCTTATCTGTTGCAATCATTGCACTTGAAACTATCGTATAATTTTTATTTATTATTTTTTTTGATCTTACTTCAAATTCTGGATTTGTGTATTCAGCAAGTCTGCTTGCAAAACTTTTTAAAAAATATTTTTCAAAAAGTCTGTAGTATTCTTTTTTTTGATCATCGGTAATACTTTTTCTATAAGAGCCTAACGTGTACAAGCCTATGCCTTCAATATCTACAGTTTCTGAAGCAATAATTTTAAGTTTTTCAATTTTTTGTTCTTTTGTAAATTTATTATTTAAAGCTTCTGAGGCCCTGTTTACTGTTGATTGAATAAATACATCGGGCTCAATTGAATAAGAATAGTTAATGTTTGAGATATTTATTACTATAAGTACAAACAAGGATAAAAACTTTTTTGATCTCATCAAGTTTTATATTTTATTTAGTTTCTATTTCTTCCCAATCACTATCATCTTGAGTGTTGGTTATAATTTTTGAATTAGCAATTTTCTTTTGTCTATTTTGTAAATAGAGACTTCTAACTGATGCATAAAAATCTATAGAATTTGCTTCTAGACTGTTAAAAGAATCTATGTTTTTTGCTCTAAAATCTACTCCAGTAGCACTCCTTGTTATGTAATAATCAGAATCTACAAAGTGCTGGGTGTCATTTTTAATTGTAACATTATAAAATGGATCTCCACCAAGTACCTTGGCAAAAGAACCCACGGTATCTCTGATTGTTGAAGGTCCTAAAATAGGTAAAACTAAATAACATCCCTCACTAACACCCAAGACACCAAGTGTTTGTCCATAATCCTCTTTTTCATACTTGGTTAAACCTAAGCTTTGAGCAACGTCAAATATACCTACAACTCCAACAGTTGTGTTAACTACTAATCTAAGAGTGTTTTCTCCAGCTTTTTTAAAATCTCCTTGTAAAATATTATTAGGAATGGTTACCAAATTAGAAAGGTTATCAAGCACGTTGCTAGTCCCAGCCCTAACTGGAGAAGGTATTATTCTGTAAGCTTTTGCAACAGGTTCAAAAAAAACATTATCTACAACTTGGTTAAATTTAAAAGTTGCTCTATTTACAGTTTCAAAACAATCTTTAACTTTCCCAGGATTTTTTTTAGATAAAGTGTTTTCATCATCAGTTCCAGCATGCACGCTAGATGCAAGCATAACAGTTATTAAAGAACTTATTAAAATTTTTTTCATTATCTGTTGAGTATATAATGTATATAATAATAAAGTAAATCGAGATTTAGTGCTAAAAGTGACGTAAATATGGCCATAAAAACTACTTTAAACTATTCATTAAACTTTAATCATAAAAAAAGAAATATAAAACAAATCAAATTCATTATTTTCCATTATACGGGAATGAAAAAAGAATCAGCGGCCATCAATAGGCTGGTTAATATACAATCTGAGGTTAGCTGTCATTATTTAATAAAAAACAACGGAGAAATAGTCACTATGGTGCCTGATTTATATATTGCATGGCACTCAGGTAAGTCGTCATGGAAAAACTACTTATCCCTAAACAGGAATTCTATCGGAATTGAAATTACTAATCCAGGGCATGAATTTAATTATAAAAATTTTTCAAAAAAACAGATTGATTCTCTTTTAAGGCTAAGTAAATTTTTAATTAAAAAATACAATATCAGTCCTAAAAATATTTTAGGACATTCAGATATTTCCCCAGAGAGAAAAAAAGACCCCGGAGAGAAGTTTCCTTGGGAGTATTTATCAAAAAATAAGGTTGGTTTATGGTACAAATTAAACTACCAAATTTTGAAAAAAAATAGATTAATTGAAACTAGTAAAGCTGAAAAAATTTTTTTTTTAAGCAATCTATCTAAAATTGGATATTCGGGGAAAATTCCCAAAACTCTTGATGAGGAAAAATATTTAATATTTATTGTTAAGGCTTTTCAAAGAAGATTTAGACAGAATTTGATTGATGGCAAAATAGACCAAGAATGTTTACTTATAAGTCAAAATTTAATCAAAAAATTTGATTAATTTTACCTTGAAGTTTTATAGTTAAGTAATAAATTGAAATTGCCAGATAAATGACTTGTCGCTTTAAATTTATTTAAAGAGGAAAGTCCGGGCTCCGCAAAGACACAGTGCCAGGTAACG
>MDTF01002474.1_pt1 | contig 12087 bp, 13 predicted proteins | sample 811191 | NCBI WGS metagenome assembly MDTF01 (sample SAMN05326649, study PRJNA326480) | marine metagenome | isolation source: seawater | place: Southern Ocean | collected 2011
CAAAAAGATCTCTCAAAAAACCTGCATCAATGGCCATTTCGGTAGAGGGAGTTCCAGTCGCAATATAGATACGTCTCTGAGGCAATAATGTAGCGATGGGAACATCTGCCTTAGTAACTGACATGGCCACCTCATCTCCTACATAATTGGGCCCCCTAACCTGACTGCTACCTTCAAGGGTAAACACATAGCTACCTACATCGATACTTTGACCGGCATCCAACAAGACGCTTTTCTCAGTACTAAAATAGCTGGTCAAAGCGACACCTGTCACCATTAGGGCAATGCCAAAATGTGCTGCTTGCATGCCATAGTAGCTATAGCTCAAAGATCGCAACCCGGTAATCAAATCTGGTTTATTCGCAGTTTTATTAGCAATATCTTTAACCATGCCCAGTACGATCCAAGCAGCCAGTGCCATAGCAATTGTTGCTGGCAAGGAAAACTCCATTAGGATGACTAGCGGCAGAGCTACGCCGATTGCAATGCTCGCCAACGCCACTTTTGTTAGCTGCTTAATCAAAAAACTTACCGAGGTTTTCTTCCACCGGCTAATTGGCCCAATACCGACAAATATCACCAGCAAAATCATCAAGGGTACGAAGATTAGATTAAAATATGGAGGACCAATGGAGATCAGATCATCCGTCACAGCCTGATAGACCATCGGGAACAGAGTGCCTAGAAAGACTGATGCCGCTGACACTACTAAAATAACATTATTCACTAGGAGAAATATTTCTCTAGAGACCAAATCGAAACTGAAATCACTCTTAAGCATCGGCGCGCGAATGGCAAAAAGGATTAAAGAGCCACCTATAGCGACCGCCAGAATTCCAAGAATAAAAAATCCTCTAGACGGATCACTTGCGAACGCATGCACGGAGGTAAGCAAGCCGGAGCGAGTAATGAAAGTACCTAGCAAGCTTCCAGAAAAAGCCAAGATTGCAAGCATGATTGTCCAACTCTTGAATACCCCACGCTTTTCGGTGACCGCCAGTGAGTGAATCAAGGCAGTTCCAAACAACCACGTTATAAGCGGCGGATTCTCAACTGGATCCCAAGCCCACCAGCCGCCCCAACCTAGTTCGTAATAAGCCCACCAGCTTCCCAGAGCGATTCCAATCGTCAGAATTGCCCATGATATATTAGCCCACGGTCTGCACCACCTAGCCCAAGCTGAATCAAGGCGTCCACTTAACAATGCTGCAACAGCAAAGGCAAACACCACAGAAAAACCAACATAGCCCATATACAAAGTAGGAGGATGAACAATAAAACCGAAATCTTGTAAGGCTGAATTCAAATCAGCGCCATCAGCCGGAGGGAGTGGCACCACTCTGTCGAACGGGTTAGAGGTTGCCAACATAAAGAGCAGATAGCTAAAACAGAGCATACCTAAAATACCCAAAACCCTTGAAGAGAAGTCCAAAGGCATGCTGTTGCTATAAATACTCACTGCCACCATCCAGCCGGTGAGCATAAATGTCCAGAGTAAAAAAGAGCCTTCGTGCCCTCCCCAAACAGCCGTAAACTTATAGCGCATAGGCAGAAGACTGTTGGAATGCTGAGCCACGAACTGAACCGAGAAATCATCGGTGACAAAGGCATAAGCCAATATTGCTAAAGCTAGACCAACAAAAACAAAGACTCCAGCTGACAAAGGTCGAGCTAGCGACATCCATAGAACATTATTAGTGCTGGCTCCAATGATCGGCAATGTGCCGAGAATCACACAAAGCAGTAACGCCAGAATAAGTGAAAAAGAACCTAACTCAGGTACCATTAGACTCTCCGCCATAGTTTCTTTGGTTTTCAGCTGAGGCACCTGCAGCGTCCATCGCAGCTTTCACTTCCGGTGACATATAGTTTTCATCATGCTTAGCTAGCACCCTCGACGCCTGAAAAACACCCGCAACGTCAACCTGCCCTTCAGCAACAATTCCCTGACCCTCCCTAAACAAATCGGGCAGAATACCTTCATATTGAATAGGCACATCGCTAACAAAGTCTGTCGTTACAAACTTAACTTCCAAACTGTCGCCAGAGCGCACAACAGACCCTTCCTTAACCATCCCACCAATTCTGAAATGGGTGCCTAACTGCACCTCCCCATCAGCTACCTGAGTGGGTGTAAAAAACATATTTATATTCTGGCTAAGGGCAAACAAAGTGACCCCTGCCGCCACGCTCAGGCCAGCTGCGATAAATAGAATAATACCCAGCTTTTTTCTTCGATGCGGCTTCATGTTATTTCTCCTGAGGAGTCAAATTTAGGAGTCAAATTATTCCGTATCTCCTCGTTTGCCTTAACTACTTTCATTAGCATCAGATTCTTCATTGAGCACTATCCTTCGATACTGCTCTTTCAATATTGATTTACGTCTTACCTTGGGTACCAGTAAATTCGCCACAATAAAAATGGCAAAAAGCCCGTAAACAGCCCACACATTAAAGGCATAACCGCCCATATTTAAAAATTCGCTAAAGCTGGAAAATTCTATCGCCTCAATCATCTTTAACCCTGAGCCTCCGCGTGCTGCTTCTTAACTATATCTTTAACCCACTGTGAACCTTTCTCTCGCTGCAGAATTTCATTACGCGTTGATAAAATAAGGCTAACCGTGAAAAACAAATACACAGCTATGATCATGACCCCTGTAGCGACCCAAAATTCGGGACCGTTGGCACTTCCTGAGTCCAAATTTATTGGGCTCGATGGCTGGTGCAAGGTATTCCACCACTCTACTGAGTACTTTATTACTACCACGTTTATGCAACCGACAATGGACAGTAAAGCACAGGCTTTAGCGGCTGTTTCGGAGTTATCCAAGGCAGATCGAAGGGAAATGACACCTAAAAGCAAGAAAAACTGGAAAAGCATCGAGACTAAACGGCTATCTGTCCACTCCCACCAAGTACCCCAGCTTACGCTACCCCAAATAGAGCCGGTGGCTAGGGTGATAAACGAAAACCAAGCCCCTAAAGGCGCGGCATTCTTCGCCACCATATCGGCCAGCTTCATTTTCCAAACTAAGGTAATCGTTCCAGCCACAGCCATCAACGGGAAAAATGCTAGCGACGTTCCTGCCACAGCAACGTGGACAACAAGTATTCGAGAGGTATAGCCCTGCTGGTAATCTGGTGGCAAATACAATAAAGCCCAAACCACACCAATGGTGAGAAAAACCACCATTACGCCCACTAGCCAAGGCAACCATTTCTCAGAAAGCTCGTAAAACCATTTTGGCGAGCCAAGTTTTGAGAACCACAACCACATATTTTTTTACCTAAGCTGTTGATTTAAGGACTATACCACGGGGTGCATATTGTACCCTTGTTACGGATTGTAACTCACTAAAAATACGAGGGCTGTGAGGTTTTGGACCAAAAAAAGTCTAATTTACACTGATTCTAAGCGCCGCCGCTGAAGCCAGTGGCGCTAGGCTCAATGAAGCAGCAAACATCGCAAAAAGCAAAGCTAAATACCCCGTAGGACTGATGCCGTTTAGCTGGGATTGAACAGCCAAGGTGCCGAAAATCAGAACCGGCACGCTCATAGGCAAGGTGATTACGGCAAGAATAAGCCCGCGACTGCCAAGACCCACGGTGAGTGCAACCGCAATAGAGCCTAGCAAGCTAATAATCGGAGTGCCAATCAGCAATGACAAAACCAAAACCCCATAGGCTTGACTGGGTAGATTCAACATATAGGCCAATACAGGAGACACCAGTATCACCGGTACGCCACTAACCAGCCAGTGACTTATATTTTTAGCAAGTACCAGAAAAAACAATGGATTAGGAGACAATAAGAGTTGTTCAAGCGAGCCATCTTCAAAGTCAGCACGATACAAATTATCCATCGACAGCATCGAAGACAGCAACACAGCTATCCAAATCACCCCAGTGGCTATTTCGCTGAGCTTATCAGCATCCGGACCGATTCCTATGGGGAATAGCGACACCACGATAAAGAAAAACATAAAGGGATTCGCAATATCATTCTTGCGCTTAAACGAAATCAGCAAGTCACGCTTCAAAGTGGACAAAAACGCCCTCCAAACGGAGGTTCCCTTAGTAGTTGCAGTATTCATCCTAGGTTTAGCTCCACAAGCCCATCTAACTTAAGAGGGTTATGGGTAGTCACCAACACACTTCCACCCTGCTGCGCATGGCCGGTGAGCATATTTTCCAGCATTAGAACACCTTTAACGTCGAGCGTTGTGAAAGGCTCATCCAAAACCCATAGCTTTGCAGGACTTAACAGCAATCGCGCCAAAGCCACCCGCTGTTGCTGCCCTGCCGATAAACCAAAACAGGCAGAATACTCAAATCCTCGCAAACCTACTTCTGCCAAAGCATCCAACAATTGAGCTTCATTCACCTCGCTCTGCAAGCTACAAGACCATTTTAGGTTTTCCATTGGAGTCAGCACCTTGTTTACTCCGACCCGATGACCGATGTACAACAAAGCGGCAGCAAAATCTTCTGTTCGTTCGCTTAATTCATCACCGTACCAGCGAATATCACCCTCATACCCATCATTTAGCCCACAGAGAATCCGTAATAAAGTGGTTTTACCGCTGCCATTGCTGCCCTTGACTTGCATAACCTGCCCTTCAGCCAAGCTAAAATTTAAGTCTCTGAATAGGATACGCTCATCCCTCTCACAGAATAGATTGGCAGCTGAAAGCATCTCCACTGGATAATTCGGCTGTTTATGTTGGTCTAGCATCAAGAGTCGCTTCTCTGTAACAAAAAGTGTCGATCAAAGTAGGGATTATAGCCAGTTTACGTGGTGATTACTCCTCGAAACCACTTCAATGCACCGATTCGAAAAATCTTGTCTACGGCCTAATTTCAGGTCACAGCCACCGAAATAAGCCTCCTCCAACCTAGACTTAAGCTATCCTTACTACAGACAGTTCGGCTCTTTGAGACATAACCATGACAGATGAAGAAGAAACGCAATCCGAAGACAGTGGCCAAGACCCCATTGAGGAGCTTCAACTAAAGGCTAATAAGCAGCTGACAATCTTATTTGCTGCCTGTGCCAGCAGTGTTGTTTTTTTAGGCCTGCTGGGCTTTACCTATACGACTTTGACTGGAAAACTTTTGTCGGCGACCCAGGAACCGTTAATCGAGATGAAAAATCTAAGTGGGCTAGTCAGCGACGAATATTCAAATTTAACGATGGCAGTGGAATTTTATAATCATCAAATGGATTCTTTAGGTCAGCGTTTGGATGATATTGACCCGGCAGTAGATCGGGCACAGTTTGTCAAGTTAGAGAATGTGATTATTAGTCAGGAAAATGATTTCCAAGTATTTCTAAGCTCAGCCCAGGACGCTGTATTCGGTCTTTCAGAGATGGTGAGTGGATCACGTGGTTGGCGGCAAGATTTCAAGGCCAAGTTGGATCTTGCGATAGCGGCAAGTGAAGCAAGAGCCTTTAACCTCTCAGACGACGGAGCGGCAGTAAGTTCAATCCAAGAGGCCATGGATGCCGACGCTTCTGCACCCTAAACCGATGAGAGACCTCAAGATGAAAACACCCTCAAATAAAAAAAGAGACTGCATGTTAAATCCTGATCAAGAAACCTTAACCAGTCGGCTAAAGCTAATAAACCTATTTGCACCCATGATTATCGCCATGAATTGCATTGGGATTCTGCTCTGTATCTATGTGCTTTTTAGTGTTGGAAGCACAATTAATCAGCGCTCTGGTCGAGACCTCTTACAACAAACTCGAGAAGATTTTAATGACTTTGAAATATTAGATAGAGCAACTCGAAGTTCAATGATAGAAGTAAGAGAGATAGAAACTAATCTTGAAATTGAGCTCAGCAATAAAGGAGTGATGACTATGGCCAATACCATAGCCATAACAGAGCACAATGCTCAGCTTTTTCTACGATTATTAAAAGTAAATGTTTATAACTTGACTGGACTGATTCCTGGCACCGCTTCTTGGTATGAACTCTATGCACCGATAATTGACGCGGCTATTGAGAGAAGTCGATTAAGACAATCACAGCTGCTAGAAATCACACAATATTATGAACTCGCAGCTTAAGCCGCTTTTCTGACTCGGTCCTGCTTAGTGTGAACTAAACTCATCAACTGAGCTTCCGCCTCAGACAAACCAAAACCTGAAACTAGCTGATCTGAATCCACCCCTAAATCGAGCAGCTTGTTAGCCTGTGTAAGACTAGTATCCATAGACTTGTTTATTTTCAATTCTGCTTGCGCAGCACTAGCTGATTCTATCTTATTCTCTGCGAATTGAAGTCGAGCTAGCACAACTCCAAAATTATGCACTATACGCTCCCTATCATGGCAAAAGCCTTGCCGCAGATTAATCAGCTCAGTCTGGGTTCGCCTTAGCTGAGACAACAGATAAAGGCTTATTACTGAGACATTCAGTGCCAGCAGCATGAAGAAGAAAGATTCATTTAAATAGGTTGTCATAGTCATCTCCTTGACCAAATAAAAAGCAATTCCCTTGCTTATAAAAATTCCATTATTCTAAAACCAAACCCCAAATTTAACGCCAATCAGAAAGCCTTGCTCGAAGCCTTAACGCCGCTTGACTGTGAATCTGACTGACACGGGATTCACTAACGCCGATAACCTCGCCGATTTCTTTGAGGTTTAACTCTTCATCGTAATAAAGCGCTAAAACCAATTTCTCACGATCAGGCAGCCCATCAATTGCTTTCGCCAAATGGGCTTTAAAAGTAGACCTTTGTAATCCGTCACACGGACCTGGAAGATCCCCTACGGCCGTTTCTATAGCCGAGTCATCACCCTCCATCACATCATCGAAGCTAAACAAACGACTTCCTGACGCGTCTTGAAGAATAGCGAAATAGGCATTGAGATCAATGTCCATTTCTTTAACTATGTCCTGCACTTTCGCATCCTTGCCCGTTCTTGCTTCGATAGCCTTTATTGCTTCCGCTACCTTTCGTGATTTACGGTGAACCGATCGCGGCGCCCAATCACCTTTTCTAACTTCATCAAGCATTGAGCCTCGAATTCTGATACCTGCATAAGTTTCAAAACTCGCGCCTTTTGTGACATCATATTTTCTAGACGCCTCGAGCAAACCAATCATTCCCGATTGAATAAGATCGTCAACTTGTACGCTCGCAGGCATACGAAGTAGTAAATGGTGAGCTATTCGCTTAACCAATGGCGCATAACGGATTACGACCTCATCAAGATTTTCATCTCTATCGTCACCCTCTGTTTGAACATTGTCGTAAACGGAAGCCCCAGTTGCTGAAGTCATTATCAGTCATCCCGATTTATTGTAGTACTAATCGCTCCACAAAAAACTCAAGGTGTCCTCGCGGTTGGTCCAAAATCGGCCACTCGCTGACAGTCCTAGCCAGTTTTCTATAAGCAATAGATGATTTGCTTCTGGGAAATTCTTTGATCGCAGCCTTTTGTTTTTTTACCGCTTTTCGCACAAAGTCATCGAAAGGAATTTCACCCGCATACTGCAAGTTGATATCCAAAAATCGATCAGTTACATGCGTTAGCTTTTTGAACAGGTTTCGGCCTTCCGTATCCGACCTAGTCATATTGGCTACCACTCTAAACTTAGACATTTGATAGTCACGGCTCAGAATTTTTATCAATGCATATGCATCAGTTATGGAAGATGGTTCATCACAAACCACCAATAATACTTCCTGAGCAGCTCGAACAAAACTTATTACAGAGTCCGAGATACCTGCGGCAGTATCAATAACAAGAACATCCATGGATTCACCAAGGCCGTTGAAGGCGTTGATTAATCCGGCATGTTCATGCGCGCCTAATGATGCAAGCTCCTGTGTGCCAGACGATGCTGGTATCACTTTTATGCCCCCAGTTGCTTCAATTAAGATGTCCTGTAATTCACAATCCCCTGCCAGAACATCCGCAATATTTCTTTTTGCTTTAACTCCTAGTAATAGGTCGACATTTGCCAACCCTAGATCTGCGTCCATCAGAACTACACGCTTACCAAGCTCAGCCAAACCCAAACTAAGATTTACTGAGAGGTTTGTCTTACCAACCCCTCCCTTGCCGCCCGTAACCGCAATCACTTGTACTTGCTGTCCCTCTTTCATCCTTGAACCTATCTCCTTGGTTAGACGCTTGCGCTAACGCTCTGCTCCTGCAAAGCACTAATTCCTGTCAAACTCACACTGTCTCGCGTATTTCCCTTTTGCTAGCGTTTAATTGAACGGAACTAAATCCTGCAACCACCTGATCTTTTGTAATCGAGCGCTGTCGAGACAACGCGACCGCCCTACTTATCAAATTATTCGATTCGCCAATAGCTATGTCGTCGGGAATCGACTGCCCATGTGTCGTATAAGCCACTGGACACTTCTGAGACATTAACAAACCGAAACTTTCACCAAGACGGACCGCTTCATCGGTCTTAGTGAGAATTGATGCTACCGGTTGCAGAGAAGAGAATGCCTTCAGTTCGGCAGCCTGAACCTGTGCCTGACTAGTTGTACTCAACAGTAAGACAGGATTTAGCCGATCTCTTAGATCCGCTAACTGCTTTCGCTGTATCTCGAAGCTCTTGTGATTAACACTGATTCCAGCGGTATCGATTAGCACAAGTTTCTTATGTCTTAGTGCATCTAACAAAGATTCCAGCGTGTTGCTCTCATCCACGGCTTGTACGCTTATCCCTAAAATTTTGCCATAGGTTCGTAGTTGTTCATGAGCGGCTATCCGAAACCTGTCAGTTGTTATGAGCGCAATTGAATCTGCGCCGTGATCAAGAACATATCGAGTTGCCAATTTACCAATGGTTGTGGTTTTACCAACCCCTGCCGAACCCAAAAATGCGAACACACCGCCGTCTTCGATTAAATCCTTGCCTAGTATTGGCAGTGCAGCACTGAAATTAATTAGGCAGTGCTGCCACGCGGTCCTTATATCCTGATTAGGTGTCAGCGACGCCAGCAAAGGAGATATCTGTTCTGAATCCAAACCTATAATTCGAAGCCTCTCCCATAGCTTTGCATTAACAGGCGATTTAATGGAGTAGTTTTCCCAACCTTGTTGATCCATCCAATTTTGCAACAAACTGGCTATACCGCCGAGTTCGTTATGCAGTGCCGAGTGCTCTTCTTCGAAACCGCTTATTGAATTTAGATACCAAGGCGTTTCCATGGATGCTTGACCATTACTCTGACTGCGCTTGTTCAAGCTACTGTCTTTATCTAGATCGCAATCACCGGAAAAAGCACCGCCACTCATGCCACCAGCATCCGCTGATGCGCTAACTTCAACACCATCCACCAACTTTCGAGTTGACAAAATAATGGCTTCCTCGCCCAACTGGGCGCGAATTGTCTTCATAGCTGACCGCATGTCACTTGCGTAAAACTTTTTGACTGCCATGCCTGGCATGCTCCCTTTTTACTTAACTCAAAACATCCGTTTAAATCGTTATTGGCCTAACAAGTCTGTCAGGCTTCACTTAAATCGATTTTTCTACATCATTTGCCTAAACTTAGCTCTTGATCTGTCCGCCTACCTTATTGATCGGACTAGGTGCGTGATCCTGCACTAGCAACTACCGTGACTTGTTTATTGTCAGGAATTTCCTGATAAGACAATACGTTCAATCCGTCAATGGTATAGCGCACAAATCGACTTAACATCGGTCGCAATGGCGCAGCTACCAGCAGTACCGCAGGGTCGCCAGACACTTCCTGTTTCTGTGCGGCGTCAACAAGAGACTTTTGAAGTGACTCGGCCAGATTCGGCTCAATAGTCATCCCGCTTTCTTGTTCAACTCCACTTTGAATGGACTGCTGCACAGACTTAAGCAATAATTGTTCCAATCTGCTATCAAGCGTGATCACGGGCAGCTCAGACCGCTCACCGTAGATACTTTGGACAATTACGCGGTTCAACGCAATTCGGGTAGCAGCAGTCAAAGTGACAGAATCTTGACTCTTTTCCCCGGCAGCCGCCAAAGTTTCAGCGATTGTTCGCATATCGCGGATCGGAACCTGCTCTGATAACAAGCTCTGCAATACTTTAAGCAGCACATTTGTGTTCACTGACCCTGGAAGCTCTTCGGCCAGTTTAGGTGAGTGTTTTGCCAACAAACTCAATAGCTGCTGAACCTCTTCGTGACCAAGGATTTCATGAGAATGAGATTGCAGAATGCTATTCAAATGAGTGGCAATAACCGTGCTTGCGTCGACCACCGTGTAGCCCAATGATTCGGCTTGATCCTTTTGTGATTTTTCGATCCATAAGGCGTCTAGTCCAAAAGCAGGATCCTTGGTTTCCAAGCCCTGCACTTTACCGTAAACCTGCCCTGGATTTATCGCCATATCCCGCTCTGGAAACACTTCAGCGCTGCCAACATTCACACCAGACAAACTGATCTTATATTCATTCGGTGTAAGATCTAAATTGTCTCGAATGTGAACCGATGGAATCAGAAAGCCTAAATCTTGAGATAGCTTTTTACGAATACCTTTTATCCGGCCAAGCAATTCTCCTCCCTGCGCTTTGTCCACTAATGGGATAAGCCTATACCCAACCTCTAAACCGATAGAGTCAACCGGCATGACATCTTGCCAATCGAGTTCATCGCTGTCAGCCGCTGGCGCGCCATCTTGGCTATTGATGCTTTCAGGCTCTGGCTCTTCAAGTCGCGAATCAGCGACTGCAGGATTAAAGCGTGCGATATAGTAAGCTCCGGCAGCGGCAAGCAAGGCCAATCCGATAAATGCTACGTGGGGCATGCCAGGCACTATACCCATGACAAACAGAATACCTGCAGAAACACCCAATGCACGGGGACCAGCAAACATCTGGCGAACAACCTGAGCCCCCATCATTTCTGATGAGTTATTGCGGGTCACCATAATTGCCGCAGAGGTAGAAAGCACAAGTGCAGGAATCTGGGCTACCAGGCCGTCGCCAATTGTCAATAATGCGTAGCGTTCGGTAGCTGCTGCAAAGGTGAGCTGATATTGCATCATGCCAATGGCTAGGCCGCCTACTAAATTGATGACCAATATGAGTATTCCTGCAATCGCATCACCCTTAACAAACTTACTAGCACCGTCCATAGCACCGTAAAAATCCGCTTCTTGGGTAATATCTAAGCGCCTGGCGCTCGCTACCTCTTGGTCAATAACACCCGCATTTAAGTCGGCATCCACTGCCATCTGTTTTCCGGGCATAGCATCCAAGGTGAAACGTGCACTCACCTCCGCGATCCGGCCCGCACCTTTGGTGACAACAACAAAGTTTATGATTATCAGAATAATAAATACGATGAGACCTACGGCATAATTACCACCGATAACTACTTCCCCAAAAGACTCGATCACCTTACCTGCCGCGCTGCCTCCTTCATGCCCTTTCAACAGAACCACTCGAGTTGACGCCACGTTTAAGGCCAACCTTAGAAGCGTAGCGACTAAAAGAATTGTCGGGAATACAGCAAAGTCCAAAGGCCTCATTGCGTAAACCGACACACACAATACGACAAGAGCAATAGTAATGTTTAGAGTGAAAAATATATCTAATAAAAAGGGAGGCATTGGCAATGTCATCATTGCCAATATGATTAGTAGCAATGCAGGAATTCCCAGATTGCCTCGCGTCAAATCACGAACGTTTCCTAACAATACGCCTTTGTCCATATTTGCGCCGTAAGCCATTATTTTACCTTCTAGCCCTATCCTTGGGCATCGCGTTTTCTAATTTGTATAAGCTAATCTAAATCAAACCCTACTTACTTAATCATGTCGAAGCTCGACAGGAATATCATATTTTCCTTCAAGCTTCGGCTTCTTCGCCTGGCCTTTAGCCCAACTACGTAGTTGATAGATATATGCCAATACTTGAGCTACAGCCAAATACAAACCCGCCGGTATTTCGTCACCAACTTCGGAGTTAAAATAAACCGCTCTTGCCAACGGAGGAGCGCTCACAACGGGAATGTCGTGTTCGGTTGCGACTTCCCGTATTTTGAATGCCATTAAGTCCAACCCTTTTGCAACCACTATAGGCGCCAAATCTTTGCCTTGA
>MDTF01019051.1_pt1 | contig 12087 bp, 11 predicted proteins | sample 811191 | NCBI WGS metagenome assembly MDTF01 (sample SAMN05326649, study PRJNA326480) | marine metagenome | isolation source: seawater | place: Southern Ocean | collected 2011
TGTAAGCCAGCCTGTTTCATTCAAACAAGAAAGGACTTCTTGATTTACATCTTTATCTATTAATGGAAGGCAAAATGGTATTTTCTTCATAAAATTCGCTTTTTAAATGCATTATAAACATAAAATAAAAAATAAAAAATAGATCTAATAAACCCTAATTTCTCTAAATCATAATATAAAAACCAAACTTGTTTAGCTGCCTTTAATTTATTGGAAGAGATTGAGTCATTTCTAACCCTATAGCTAACAAGAACAGAATTAATACCGTAAGCCTTTAATCCTCTTTTTAAGAGTGTAATCCACAAATATGTATCCTGTCTTGTCCTTATATTTAAAAATTCAAATAATTCTATTCTACTTCTATCTATCATTGATGTAGACATTCCAATTATTGTGTTTTTTAAATAACCGTTATAGTCAATCTCTTTAACTGAGTTAATTATTTTGTTCAATGGAGCCCCTTTGTAATCAATTAAATCATAACTAGTAAATGATATTGAATAATTATGTGTAATCATAAAATTAACTTGCGTCTCCAACTTTTTACAGGCCCATATATCATCACTATCAATGAAGGCAATAAATCGACCTGCTGATTTGTTTAGTCCAATGTTTCTTGAAATTGCAGCTCCACTGTTAGTTTCATTTATAAAGTATCTTATTCTAGAATCATTCTCTGAATATTTTTTAATTATAGAGATAGAGTTGTCTATTGAACAATCATCTATTAAAATAAGTTCCCAATTTGTATAAGTTTGGCATTGAATACTCTCTATAGTCTGATGAATAAAGCCTTCACTATTAAAAACTGGTGTAATAATTGATACTAGTTTATCTTTCATTTTTAAAATTACATTTTACTATATAAAGATTCAGTTTTTAATAATATTTTATCCCAAGAAAACTCTTTTTTAACTTTTGAAAATTCAGAATTATTATAAACCCCATTATTAGATTTATTAATGAATTTTAGTATTGTAAACATAAGATCCGTAGTCGAAAAATTATTCATAACTTCTCCTACCTCTCCATATTTTATCACTTCGCTTAATCCACCAGCTTTGGAAACAATAACAGGAGTTCTTTCATTTATAGCAGTTAGTAAGAGTCCACTTTGAGAAATATGTCTATAAGGCATAATTAATACTGAAGATAATTGAACGATCGAAATAAACTCTTCATTTGATATGTATTCATCTCGAATATTAACATTCCCTAAATCTGATAAAATTGAGTAATCTATCCCTTTGTTTTTACCCCAAATTATTAATTGGAAATTATCGTTTTCACAAAAAAAACTTTGTTGGCTCCACATATCTCTAACTATATCGCAACCTTTGTAATAATCTTGATACCCCAAAACTGAAAAAACAACTTTATTTTTCAATTTTAGTTTTTCGTTTATTCTTGTTTTTGTTGATGAAATATCATTTGTTGATATATTTATGTCTAAAATACCGTGCTCAATAACATGAATATTTTTATTTAAATTAAAATTAGTATTAAATTCACTTTTGGTATCGTTACTGTGAACAATAATTTCATCAATTAAATTATAATAAATTTTAAATTTAATAAAGTCAAATTTCTTTCTATTATGGGGGAGCAGGTTATGAGCAGTATAAACAACATTAATGTTTCTAATTTTCAACAATAATAAAAACAAAAGATCTACAAACCAAAACTTAATCCATTGAATATGAATAGTTTCTGGTTTCAAAACCAAAACAACCTTAGTTAATCTAATCATTGAAGATAAATAACTCATCAATTTCTTGATATTGTTACTTTTATTAGAATAACTAAATATAAATGAAGTAGTTATTTTAGTACTAAATTTTTTGTAATCATAATTAATATTTCCAAAAAAAAATATTTTATTAGATTTCATTTTGTTAATAAGATTGAAGTCATAAATACCCAAGTTACCATATGACATTGGGTCGACATAAAAGATGAGTTTTGTCTTTTTAACTTTTTTAGATTGTAACACTTCTTGATTTTAATTTGTAGTTAACCTTTTGATTTCTTTTCTTAATTTCTACACATGGAATACCGACACAAATTACAAATTCATTTGATATTGATTTTGTTACAACAGAAGAAGACCCTATAACTACTCCTTTAGCTAATTTAACACCAGGTAAAATAGTTGAACTCATAGCTAAACAGCAATAATCTGAAATAGTAACAGAAGCGCCAGATGCCCTATAATTCTTATCGTTATAGTCGTGCTTTAATGTTATAATTTTTGAAAACCAAGCTATATCTACATTATCGCCAATATATAATCCTCCTCTTCCATCTAAAAAAACAGATGAATTAATAGTGCAGTTATTTCCAATAGTTATTCTCCATGGATTAATGATTTTCACTTTAGGTGCAAGACAAACCCCAATTCCAATTTTCATTCTAAACACATATTTAAGAAGTAGTATTCTCAAAAAATTAGATGGTATATGTGTAATAATATTATTATAAGAATTGTTTGCAAATCGTTGAATGATATTTTTCATTTACTCAATTTTAATATTTTTTATACAACTTATTCAAAAAAATTATTTTTAATAGCGTTTTTTTTAGAATTAAATCTTTCAGATATTTTTATTTAATTAGTGTTTGCAGAAAATTAGTGACTGAATTTTTTAACATATAATTTTTAGAAATATTCATATACCTTTTTTCTAAAATTTTATTTTTCAAAGAATTAATCGATCCGTCATAAACAAATCCTAGTTTATTCCTCTTTACTAACTTAGCTAAAAGTCCTTGATCAGGTACTAAAACAGGTATATTAAATTGTGAGGAAAACCCAATAACACCACTGCTTTGACTGGTTCTTGAATATGGACATATTATAAGATTTGAAATACTTAAATAATTTATAATTTCGTGAAAAGTGCAAAACTTATCATCAATTATAAAATTTATTTCTGGTAGAGTTTTAATTAATCTATAAAAATCTTTTTTTATTTCTGGTGATATTTTTCCTGCAAAAATAAATACATGTTTCTTACTGTCTATTAAAGAAAATTTTGACAAGGCACTTAGTAATTTAAGTGTACCCTTGTTTGTGTTCATCGCACCAAAATGAATCGAAACATAGGCGCTGCTGTCGATGCTTAAAATAGACCTAGTGATTGGCGAACTACTTGTGTTAATTTCTATAACTGGATCTGCTAAAAAAATAAATTTTTTTGTTCTGTAGTATTTATTTAAAACATGTGGTGATGAGTTGTCATTTAAAATATACACCTTATTAAAAACTTTAAAATTACTAATTATTGAGTATTTTAAAAACTCTATACTCTTACTAAATATTGAATATTGACTCCATTTGTATAAATAAATATTATAAATAATACCTGAAACTTTTATTTTATTGTTAATGAAGAAAGGTAAAAATGGGATGTATTTAATTAAGACAATTAAAAGTATGTTATTTACTCCTGCCTCTTTGGTAACTCTTCTTAACAATTTGCATAAATTAAATGCGGTTTTCAAACTTCCCCCTGATAATTTATTTAAGTCTTTATCATTAATATTATAAATAGTTATGTTCTGAAAACTTGGCCATTCATAATCAGCCGATAAAGTCTTATAATTATAATTCATTGCAAAAACAAACCTTTCATTTATTTTTTCAGAACAATGGAAATATAAGTTATTAAGATATTCAATGTGATGACCACTAATTTCGTGATCAAATATTAGAGTTTTTTTCATTAATAATTATTAATTCTTTTAGAATAAAAACTTAAACGTGATAAACAATAACCAGTGAAGGGTATTGCATATATAAAAGTTAAAAAAGTTCCATCTAAAAAACACAGAAATAGGATGATTATATAACAAATTAAAAAAACATAAGCTCCCTCTGAATTATATTTTAAATAAAACATGAAATTATTAAGAGCTTTCTTACTAAAATATATTAAAAGTAATAAGGTAATTGGAAACCCAAAAATATATGATAATAATAATAGCGGAAAATCAATAAATCTACCTACAGGTATATTTGATTTTTTGGAAGTTTGTTTCGAAGCAAAACCTCGTGGAAAAATATATCTATCCAAATCATTATATAAAACATTAAAGTTTGATTGCCGTTGATTATCGCCGGAAGTTTTTCCTCCCTCAAAAGATCTTAGTGTTTTTACAATAACACGATTATGAATTATTGGTGCGTTTTTAGCTAAAAAAGAATTTATAGTTCCAAAATAAAAATAAAAAAATAAAAAAATTATGGAACTAAAAGCAACAAAGATAGATAGTGTTTGTGGTCTTTTTATAATTTTAAAAAAGAATGATAAGAGTAATGACAAAAGAACAACAAAAATCTGTCTTCTTAACCCTGCTGTTAATGAAACTGAAATCAATAAAATTAAACCTACAAAAAGTAATGTATATTTTTTCTTTATTATTGAAATAGAAATAAATAAAGGTATTGCTAGTAGTGCACCATAGCTTAAAACTTCTTCACCTTTAAAGGAATTCATAAGAAATCGCAAGTTTAAAAAGGAACTCACTGACCAGCCAAACAAACTTCCTAAAGACAAAAACAGCATGTTATTTAAAGAAAAATCATTTTTCTTTAGAAATAAAGTATAAATTAAAAATAAATACAAAAAACCTCGAGAAAAAGAAAGTATTTGAAATGGAGAGAAATTAGAAACTATAAGTGCTATTGCAATTAAGAGAATCCATAAATAAAGTAACCTAAACCATAAATAATTATTAGATAGCTTAATAAAATTAAATTTTTTAAGAAAAAATAAAAATGGCATCAACAAAAGTTCAGGTAAAGCAATAGGAAAGCCCAACCAGTCAATTAACAGTGTAGTACTAAAGGAAGAAAGTACAAAAAAACCAATTAAAAAAAATAAAGTTCTTTCCATAAAGTTTTTATTTTTTGATAGAATAAATTATTCTAAAAGCAATATCTAATATGAACGAATTGTTAATCATTAATAAAAATTTAATTTTGGTGGTTTTAAAACTATTTTTATTGTAGCTTTTTAATAACATATCCCAATTATGTTTTCTCATTTTTGATGTTACATTCTTTGAGTACATTTCAATATTTAAAGACATTTTTGCTCTATCTAAAAGAGATTTAAGGAAAAGAGTGTATTCATCTTTGTAAGCACCTAAAAAAGGGGAAAATAACTTTATCCTTAGACTGTTAATTTCTTGTATTAATTCAACTAAATTTAATGGATAATTCTTAGACAGCGAACTAGAGTTAATTTCTTTTCTGTAATTATAAAAAGGAGTATTTATAGAACAAATTGAATTTATTTTTTGAATATAATTACAATTAAACTTCATATCCTCTAAATAAGAAACCTCTTCATCAAAAAATAAATTATTCTTTTTTATTATTATATTATTATATAGCTTATTACAGGGAGATTCTAATAATCCAGCCAAATCAATTTTGACAAGTAATAATCGAATATCATCTAATTTAGAGTAATAATTACAATTAGGAACATTTAATTCTTTCGCATAATTTGCATATCTGAGTTTCATCCCCCAAATAACGAAATCAGTGTTATTTTTAACCAAACTTTTAGAAATTTCTAAAAAAGTATTTTGATTAATCCAATCATCACTATCAATAAAACAAATATACTCTCCATTAGATTCTTTTATCCCTGTATTTCTAGCTGAACTAACTCCTTTATTTTTATTGTGATAAACTTGTATTCTTTCATCTGAAGATGCCTTTAAGTCACAAATTTCTCCTGAATTGTCTGTACTTCCATCATTAATTAAAAGTAATTCAAAATTTGAATATGTTTGACTTAGTATACTATCAATACATTGATTGAGATGCTTAGAAGCATTATAAACTGGAACTATACAACTGATTTTTGGAGAAATTCTATTCATTATCTATTTAAGAATTTCTTTAAATAATCAATAGAAAAATGTTTGTGTTTTGATAATAAGGAATTTACCTTATCGTAATCAATTGAGTTTTTTAATTTTTTAGAGGTAATTTCTTCAAAAGAATAAACTAACCTTTCAGATAAATCAAATAAATTAAGTATTGATGTAAAACGAGAAATTCCTCTTTTTTTATTTCCTATGGAAATAAATTTTTTATTAAAAATAATTGAAAATGCTGTCCCATGAAAAGAATCAGTGATAATATAATCGGCCTTATAAAACTCACTTAACCATTTACTTATACTAGGAAGAATATAATCACTTAAATTCTTTCTTCTCTCAATTGTAAAACGAGTTTCTAGATCTATATGTACTAAGTCAACATTCAATTCATTTGAAATTTGTTTTAAGTAAGTAATTTTTTTATCTGAGGTATCAAGAACATAAGCCATCAATGTTTTTGAAGAGTTAATCAAATCTTCTTTATTTATTATATTCACATATTCATTTTGATCTAATAAAAGTGTTGGATCTAAGACATGTTCAGCTTTTAAGTTTAAATTTTCATTACATAATAAAACACCTGAATCTTCTCTTACAGAAATACCATCAAAATTCTTTAATAAATCTTTGCATATTTTAGTTTCTTTTTCTGTAAACTCCCATTGATCAACTCCAAATGATGCGGCGTAAGATAACTTTAGTAAATCATTAGATTTTGAAGCAAAATCTAAAAAATAATTATAGATTGAAGGAGAATACTTTGGCCTCCAAACCTGATCACTACCAACAATAAGAGCATCAAAGTTTTTCGAAATATTACTTAACTCTTTAAATTTAGTAATTCGTTTAGTCGTACTTATATTATTTTTCGTAAAATGAGTGGTATTTCTAGTATATATAATATGTTCTTGTTTCGTCATTTTTAAAGGAAAAACAATTATGTCTTTTCGTCCTTTGATATACCTTAAAAGTATTCTTTTTACAAGAGATGTTTTTTTTTTTAGTATTGATTCTGGTAAAAAATCCCTATTAATAATTACTGGATTATGCCCTAAATTGATTAAACATTGTTGCAATGCATATGCTTGAAGAAGGCCTCCGTAATTTGACTTTAAGGGTTGGGTAAGAATTCCTATTTTCATTATTTATTTAAAATTAAAATTTCACTTATGTCTCTCCTTGATGATTTACATGTTTTAAATTTTCTGTTTGGTATACCTATAGCAACTAGACTAATTACTTTCTCAGATTTTTTTATATTTAATATTTCTCTTATTTTCTTATCACTTTCATTATTAAGCCCCCAATGAGCAGGGCACGCTCCAATTTTATAAAAATGCAATGAATATAATAAGTTCATTAAAAAAATACCCCCATCTATAAACAATTGATTTCTTTCACCAACAGAATAATAATAGTTCCTATCACTAACAACGACCATTAGTTGATTAACTCCCTGAGAATAACCTGTTAAACCTCCCTGTATTTTAAATACTTCATCTATTTGACTTCTATTATCTACATAATAGACTTTTACTGGCTGTCTATTACAAACCGAAGGTGCATTTCTCGCTAATGTAATAACATCCTTAATAATTGTAATTGGAATTTTTTCATCAGTAAAATTACGTACGCTTGATCTTGAATTTGAAAAATTTTTAAAATTATCATTTGACTTATCGAAATAAGATTCGAACAAGTGATTTTTTACACTATTCGTATTTGATGATTTTAAAGATTTATATAATAAATATTCATCAGGATGAAAGTAATCAGAAATATCAATCCCTCTATCTAAATGCAACTCGTAATAATCACACATAACTTGATAAGCAGACGAAATTTGAGATAAATCTTTATTTAAAATAACAATATTATTTTTTAAAAGTTTGTTTAAAATAACAATATTATTTTTTCCGAATCTATCTTTTATTTTTTCGTGTAAAAAACCTTTTTCTAAAGAATGATACTTTAAGATGATATCTGCCTCTATTTTCTCAAAATTATCTTTAAAAAAAATATTGGAGTGATTTATATAAAGAATGAAATCTAAAAAATAATTTTTTATTAAAGCGGGTAAATTAATTCTAAGAGCTCTAAAATTTCTTAAACTTTGATATCTTTTTTCGCCAATTAAGTTTTCTAGCTTTCTTCTAAGGCTCATAATTTATTTTTATAAATTGATTTTGATTTTACTAATAATATAAATTGAACTAGAATAGGGAATTTGATAAGTGTTTTTTTTAATATTAGTTTTAAACTTATCTTATGATTTAATTTATATGTTTTAAAAAACTTATCAAATTCATAAGATTCAAAATAGTTGAAAGAAATTTTCATCCTCTTTAATAAATACTTTTTGTCAACCATTTTAAAATAGTCCTCTTCAAATAACTTCTTTTTATTAATTCTTTTTAATGTTTCAACAATTATTTCTTCATGTTTGTATGTTTTAGCTATCGCTTCTTTGAAGTCTAGTGAATGATGGCTATCAGAATTGGCTCTTAATAGATAATTATGGAGAGGTTCATTTATATAATAGCATTTGTGAGAGTATAATATTGGTAAAAGCATTTGCCAATTTTGAGCATCATTATTTGTAAAAATATCTCTATCATCTATAACTTCATCTAAAACCTTAGACATTATTAAATAACACCCTGGAGTAAACCAGAAATTATTCTCCATAATACAATCAAAGAATAAATTTTTATTTTCAAGATTGGCTTTGATATCAGAAAAACGTAATTCAGATTTAAGAGTAGTTTCATCCACAAGGTTTGCGTCACATCTAACAATACCAGATTTTGACGATTTAATTTTATTAACCATTATAGAAATAGCATCTTGCTGACTATAGTAATCATCTGAATCAGGCCAAGTTAAATATTCCCCTGTAAACAATTTCAAACCAGTATTTAAAGCAGCTCCTGCTTTAGCGTTATTTTGAAACCGATAAATTAAAGTTTTACCTTTTTCTTTATATTTTGGGATATATTTTTTAATTATTTGAGCTGTATGATCTGTTGAACCGTCATCAATAATAATATGTTCAATATATTTATAATCTTGACTTAAAACTGAATCTAATAGACGATGAATAAATACTTCCCCATTAAAACATGGGGTGATGATTGATACTAATTTTTTATTATTCAAAACTTATATATTATTCCAACTGCGACAAGCAGTTAGTTTGTTAACCCAGTTACTGGGTGCGATAACAATTTTATTCTTATTCTCAGATAACCAAGCTCCCCACCAGTAAAAAGTGCTGTTAGATATTATAAAATTCTTACATCTTTTAAATAGAAATAAATCTTCTATAGCACCATTTTCTGTGTTTTTTTCATCTATAAATAATATTTCAAAACCATGATTACACAAATTTATTTTCACCCATTCTTGATCTTGAGTAAAACAGAAGAAAATAGGGTTTTTAATTTTTTTTGAAATTTTTTTCATCGAACTCAGGTAATACTCTTTATCTGTTAGTTTAACATTTACAAATGTTTTTACTTCTTGATACCGTCTTACTCCCAAAGCTACAGAACGATCATCATAACTATCTATAATACTCGCTTCTTTTAAAACAGAGTTTGACATTTTTTTTGAAAATAAAAATTCTCTCCTTATAATATCTGAATAGTCTTTAAAATAGTCCTCAGTTTGCCAATAACCTTTTAACAAACAATTTATATTATTTCCAATTATAAAATCCTCATTAAATTTAGAATTATTTTCTTCTATAATTTTGATATTTAAAAAAGGAAAATGTCTCTTTATTTTATTACTTATTAGTCGGATATAACCCCCAAACTTATAGTTAAAAGAATATATGTTGGGTGCAAGTTTAGCTGAAATCTTAAAGTTATTTAATTCAAATGTTCTCTTGTAAACATCACCTATAAACCCAGATTTGTGATCAATGATGAATTCCGATCCATTTCTTAGAGCCAATGCCTTTCCAGTTGCATAAATAAACATTTGATTACCTAAACCACCGAATAATTGTACTATTACTTTTCCTTTATTCAATTTTTATATGTTTTTTTAACTTATTAAATATTTTAACAACTTCCGCTTCTCCTATTAGGATTAGTGATGCTATATAAACCGTTATGGTAATAGAGAATCCAGAAATAATTTTGAAATAATTATTCATTTGAAAATTTTCTAAGAAAACATATGACACTAGTATTGAAACAAAAGCACATAAAAGAATAATATAAATTTCTTTTAATTGTTTAAAAATACCGTAATTGAATAATTTTTCGGAAGGATAAACATTTATACTATAATTTATTAAACTAGCTAAAAGCTCTCCTATGGCTATCCAAATTATTCCAAATCGGTAAGTTAACAGTAAAAAAAGAATTGAAATTATTGACTTAATTAGATCTTGTTTAAAAGTAATATCACTTCGACCAATAGATTGTAGAGCTTGAATATTGATTAAGGCAATAATGTTAATCATTCTTGATAATATTATTATTTGTAGTATCGAAGCTGTTAAAATCCATTTATCTGATAACAAAATAATGATAAGTGGTTTTGCTAAAAGAGCAGTCAAAAGAAAAAATGGAACTATAATTAAAGTTACATATTTAACGCTATATTTTAAAGCTTCCAAAAATTTCTCACTATTACCATTTAATTTTGAAAACGTTGGAAATAAGACTGAAAACAATATAGAAACAGTCGTATTAGAAGCAATATTTGCAAAACCAATTCCTTTAGAGTAAAAACCAAGACTTTTAGAATCAAAAACTTTTCCAATAAAAATAGAACTTAAATTTCTAACTACAGAATCTAAAAGTGCACCAAAAAATAGTTTACTTCCAAAACTATACAAGCGTTTAAGAGATTTAAAAGAAAAATAAAATTTAGGTATCCATTTTACCTGATAAAACTGAAAAAAAGCTAAAAGAAAATTACTTGTAATAGACATGTTAACAAGTGACCATGCTCCCAAACCATTATATGCTGAAATAAGCCCAACAATTCCACCAAACAGAGAAGAAATTGTTTTTGATATTGCTAGTGGTTTAAAATTTAAGGATACACTAAATATCACATTAGGAATTATGGTGAACGCATTTATTATTAAAACAAGTGAAATCACTCTAATTAAATCAGTTAGAATAGGTAAACTATAATAACTAGAAATGAAAGGTGCAATAAAATAAAGAATAATATAAAAGATTAAACTAACTGCTAAATTAAAATAAAAGACTGTTGAATAATCATTATCATTAATGTTATTTTCTTGAATCAATGATTTACCAAATCCACTGTCAATAAAAACATTAGAAACAGCAATAAATATATAAATGAGTGCTACAGTACCATAATCTTCAGGACTTAATATTCTTGCAATAAAAACACTTAGAACGAATTGTATCAGTTGAACTCCTAATTTTTCAGAGATTGTCCAAATAAATGAATTTATAATGGTTTTTTTAAAATTCATAATTAGTTAAAGGGAATAAAACTTTTACTGTTTTGTTTATTTTTGATTTAATGATTTTAAAATATAAAAAATCTAATCAATATTATTTAAGTCATTATATCCTCCATCGCTTAAATATTTTTGTTTCTGCATCAATCTCACATCTGAATGCATCATATCCTTTACCAAAGAATTCAAATCATGCTCTGGTATCCAACCTAATTTTTCTTTTGCCTTTGTAGGATCACCAATTAATAAATCTACTTCAGTAGGTCTAAAATATGTCGGGTCTATAGATAAAACTTCTTTTCCTAATTCAATTTGAAACTCAGGATTGTTGCACTTTGCAACTGTCGCTGTTTCATTTACTCCGGCTCCTTTAAATTCTAATTCAATACCGACTTCTTTAAAAGCAAGTCTAACAAACTCTCTGACCGTAGTAGTCTTTCCTGTAGCTATCACCCAATCTTCAGGTTCTTTAGCTTGTAGAATCATCCACATCATACGGACATAATCTTTGGCGTGGCCCCAATCTCGTTTGGCATCTAAATTCCCTAAATAGATCTTTTCCTGCAAACCTAAAGCAATTCTAGCAGTAGCTCTTGTAATTTTACGAGTCACAAACGTTTCTCCTCTTCGTGGGCTTTCGTGATTGAATAAAATACCATTACATGCAAACATATTATAGGCCTCTCTATAGTTTTTTGTAATCCAAAAACCATATATTTTTGCAA
>MDTF01015871.1_pt1 | contig 12085 bp, 12 predicted proteins | sample 811191 | NCBI WGS metagenome assembly MDTF01 (sample SAMN05326649, study PRJNA326480) | marine metagenome | isolation source: seawater | place: Southern Ocean | collected 2011
ACTGTGTAATCTATATTCATACGAATCAATTTGATTATGAAACTAGCCTTTGCTATTTACAAGTAAATTATTATGAAACAATTAAATCTCTTTATTGAACTGATAAGATTAAAAAAACCAATTGGTTTCATGCTTTTATTTTGGCCATGTACGTGGGGACTAACACTCGCATATGATTTTTCAAGTAGTCTTAACAACTACTTTTTTTACCTAACTTTATTTTTTTTTGGCTCAATTTTAATGCGTTCAGCGGGATGTATTGTAAATGATATATTAGATAAGGAATTTGATAGAAGAGTTTCTAGAACAAAAAGTAGACCTATAGCATCAGGAAAAGTGTCTATAAAACTTGGTCTGACCTATGTAATTTTCTTATGTCTCTTAGCGCTACTAATCTTATTAAACTTTAATGTTCTTACTATTATACTAGCATTAGGCTCTATGCCTTTAGCCTTCAGCTACCCTCTAATGAAAAGATACACATACTGGCCTCAATTATTTTTAGGTATTACCTTTAACTACGGCTTAATTCTTGGATGGGTTTGTATTACAAATCAAATAGAATTAATCCCCCTAACACTTTACATAGGAGCCATATTTTGGACACTAGGTTTCGACACAATATATGGATATCAAGACATCAAAGATGATGAAATAATAGGAGTAAAATCAACCTCAATAAAGTTTAAAAAAAATCCAAAATTATTTTTAATAGTATGTTACTCAATCTTTATGATATCTCTAATAATAGTAGGTTTTTTTATGAAATTTAACTTAATGTTCTATCTTTTTTTAACCATCCCATTTTTACATTTATTTTTATACCAAATTAATAATTTAGATTTTAAAGACCCAAAAAGTAGTTTAAAATTTTTTAAAACTAATAATCTACTTGGTATAATCGTTTTATTTAATATTTTAATCGGAAAAGCATAAGACACCAATGAAAAAAATAGATATTTTAAAAAGACTTTTCTTTGAATACACAATAAAGCACTTAAAAAAAATGACTTTAGCATTATTTTTTGCTCTACTGGTTGCTGGCAGCACTTCTTCAATCGCTTATCTTTTAGATCCTGCAATTAAAAAAATATTTATTGAAAAAGATCAAACACTAATATTGATTATTCCAATTTTTATTATTATTGCCTTTGCTACAAAAGGTTTGTCTTTATATTTAGCAAAAATTTTGATGATAAGTGTGTCAGCAGAAGTAACCAAAGATTTACAAGTTGATATGTTGGGGAATTTAATTTCTGCTGATACAAAATTAATTGATGGTAAGCATACTGGAAAATTTATATCCACATTAATTAATGATGTCTCTCATATAACTAATTTAATTAGTACGGCAGTTCTTAACGTATTCAAAGATAGTTTAACTTTAATAGGTTTGCTTACAGTAATGTTTTTTCAAAACTGGAAGCTTTCTTTAATAGCAATTATAATGATCCCATTAGCTTCCCTGGCTGCTAAAACTTTGGGGAAAAGAATAGGAAAAGTTACAAATGAACAGATGTTAAAAGCAGGTATACTTAATACTTTCCTAATAGAGTTATTTAAAAATCACAAACTTATTAAAATATTTCAACAAGAAAAATATGAAAATGTTAGAGCTCAAAAATATATAAATGAGGTAAAGGAAAAGGGGAAAAAAATTGCCACTGTCTTTGTTAGATCTTCACCAATAATGGAAACTTTGACGGGAATAATGATTGCAATATTAATTTTTTATTCTGGAAAACTTGTTTTAAAAAATGAAATAGACATTAATAATTTTTTTTCTTTTCTTGCAGCAATGATGTTGGCATACCAACCTGTAAGATCACTCGCAACTATAAATATTACAATTAATCAAGGTCTTGCGGCTGCATCTCGAATATTACCAATTATAGATGAAAAATCAAAACTGCTTGAGAATGGGGATGATTTGGAAATTAAGATCAGTAAAGGGGATATTGAGTTCAAAAATGTATTTTTTAGATATGATGAGGAAAGAACAGAAAATACACTTAATTCTGTTAGTTTAAAAATATTAGGTGGTAAAATGACATCTATTGTTGGTCATAGTGGTGCAGGAAAATCTACAATATTAAATATGATACCAAGATTCTATGATGTAAATTCCGGTGATATAGAGATTGATAATCAATCAATTTATAAATCTACAATAAATTCTTTAAGGAAAAATATTTCCCTAGTAAGTCAAGATACTACTTTGTTTGATGATACTATTAGAAATAATATTGCCTATGCAAATCTGAGTGCAACACAAGAAGAAATAGAGGAGGCTGCTAAAAATTCTTATGCAAGTGAATTTATAGAAAAACTTCCCCATAAATATGAAACAATTATTGGTGAAAATGGAACAAGATTATCTGGAGGTGAAAAGCAAAGATTGTCGATAGCGCGGGCAATGTTAAAGAAAAGTCAAATAATTCTTCTTGATGAAGCAACATCTTCATTAGATGCAGAAACTGAAAGTAAAATTCAAGAAGCTATAAACTTTTTAACAAAAAACAGAACAACAATTGTTATAGCTCACAGATTATCAACAATCTTAAGTTCTGATAAAATCTATGTGATAGATTCAGGAAAAGTTGTTGGTGAAGGAACACATGATGAATTATTATTAAAATCAATTGTTTATAAAAATTTTTATGAAAAACAAATAAAGAAAGCTTAATGTTCTTTGTCTATAGAATATTAACAAATCTAATTTTAGTATTTTCTCCAATAATTATTTTAGTTCGATTATTAAAAAAGAAGGAACACCCAACCAGATTCAAAGAAAAACTTGGCTTTTACTCAAAAAAAAAAATTAATGGAAAACTAATATGGCTACATGGTGCAAGTGTAGGTGAAATATTAAGTATAGTTCCATTGGTAGAAAAGCTAGAAAATAATAAAAAAATAAAACAAATCTTAATTACTTCTAACACCTTAAGTTCATCAAAAATTTTATCAAATTTAAAATTAAAAAAAACTATTCATCAATTTTTTCCAATAGACACTGACTATCACACTCAAAAGTTTTTAAACTATTGGAAACCATCAATAGCAATTTTTGTGGATTCAGAAATATGGCCAAACATGATTTCAAATATTAAAAAAAAATCAGTTTCATTAATGTTAATGAATGCAAGGATTACTCAAAAATCTTATAAAAGATGGAAAATATTCCCATTAATTGCAAAAAAAATTTTTCAATCTTTTGATATCTGCTTGTCTTCTAGTAAAAAAACTTCTCAATATCTGGGGCTTCTAGGTGCAAAAAAAATAAAGAATATAGGAAATTTAAAATTTACAGAAAGTGAAAATATTAAAAACAATTTAGATAGAGATTTAAAAAAATTTTTTTTATCTAAAAATATTTGGTGTGCCTCAAGCACACATAATAAAGAAGAGTTGATTTGTGCTAATATTCACAAAAAACTTAAGAGCAAACATAAAAACTTACTGACCATTATAATTCCAAGACACATTAATAGGACTAAAGAAATTATTAATCGAATAAAAAAACTAGACTTAAAAATTCACCTTCATAACTCAAAAAATAGAATGGAGAAAGATACAGACATATATTTAGTCAATTCTTTTGGTCAAACCAAGTCCTTCTTCAAAATTTGTAAAACAGTTTTTTTAGGTGGATCTATGATAAGACATGGAGGTCAAAATCCACTGGAAGCTGCTAGATTTGGTTGTAAAATTTTACATGGGCCACATATCTGGAATTTTGATGAAATTTATAGTTTATTAAAAAAGAATAAGGTTTCTAGAAAAACTACAACCTCAAATCAACTAACTCATGAAGTTGATAAAATGCTCAATACCAAAAATAAGAATAGAAATTTAGAACTTAAAATAAAAAGTTTAGGAAATAAAATTTTAACTTCCACTTTAAATGAGGTAAATATTTATATTAATAAATAATGAAATTTAAAAAACCTAAATTTTGGGACTACAAAAAACCTAATCTTTTATCTTATCTTCTGTTACCTTTTACTTTTCCTTTAATTATAAATAATTTTTTTCTAGGATTAAAAAAAAAAAAGACTCTAGCTTAAAAATTAAAAAGATTTGTGTTGGAAATATATATGTGGGTGGAACTGGTAAGACTCCTTTGGTCATAAAGATTAATCAGATTTTAAATCAGTTAGGCTATAAAACCGCTGTAATAAAAAAATTCTATAAAAATCATATTGATGAACAAAAAATATTAGCTGAAAGCACTAAATTATATTGTCTAAAAGATAGAATGGCAGCACTAAACGCTGTGATAAAAGACAATAACAATATTGCAATTTTTGATGATGGGTTACAGGATCGGTCAATTAACTATGACCTGAAATTTGTATGTTTTAATAACATACAGTGGATTGGAAATGGCCTTTTAATTCCAGCAGGTCCCTTAAGAGAAAAAATAGAAAGTATTTCAAAATATGATGCAGTATTCATCAATGGAAATGGAGCCGATACATCAAATTTAAAATTATTAATTAATAAATACAATAAAAATATTAAAGTTTTTGAGGCTCATTACTTACCTACAAATGCAGATCTATTTGACCCTGATGAGAAATATATAGCTTTTTCTGGTATTGGAAATCCTAAAACTTTCAGAGAAACGTTGTTAAAGAATAAATTTAATATCATAAAAGATATTATTTTTCCAGATCATCATAATTATACTCAAGCTCATATTGATAAAATTAAATTACAAGCGAAGAACTTAGATGCAAAGATTATAACCACTGAAAAAGACTTTGTAAAAATCAACTCAAATAAAAATACTGATATTAAATTTTTAAAAATTGAATTAAAAATTAAAAATGAAGAAGAGTTGATTTCTTATTTAAAACTACATATATGAAAACAATAAAATATTTTATTCAATTTTTGATAATATCAATCCTACTTTTGATATTTAAAATTTTAGGACTAAGATATGCCTCATACATTTCCAGTAAGATCGTATCTTTTGTTGGACCCGCTTTTAGATCAAAAAATTTGATTAAATCAAACATATTAAAAGCTCTTCCAGATTTAAAACAAAATGATATAGAAAATATTTCAAAAAAAATGTGGAGTAATTATGGTCGTATTCTTGCTGAGTATATTTTTATAAAAGATTTTCAAAGCACTAAATTTCAAAATAATATTGAAATCAAAGGTCAAAAAATTTTAGATAATATAAAAAAAGATAATGAACCTGTAATATTTGTTTCAGGTCACTTTAATAATTTTGAACTAATGGCTATGCAAATAGAAAAATCAGGCGTTAATCTAGCTGCCGTATATAGACCTCTTAATAATAAATTCTTAAATTTTATAATGGAGCGAATTAGGAAAAAGTATATTTGCAAAAATCAAATTAAAAAAGGAATTTCAGGTACTAAACAATTACTTTCATTCTTTAAAAATAAAACATCTATAGCATTAATGATTGACCAAAGAGTATCTCAAGGTATTAAATCTAATTTTTTTAATAATGAGGCTCTTACAACAACGATACCAGCCCAATTTGTAAAAAAATTTAAATGCAAAATAGTGCCCATATATATTGAAAGAGTTAAAGATGTTAACTTCAAATTAACAATTTATGATCCTATAGCATATTCAAATAATGAGTCTGTTGAGGAAATAACTCTAGATTTAAATCAGCAACTAGAAAAGTTAATTTTAAAAAATCCTGATCAATGGATTTGGTCACACAATCGTTGGAAATAAAATTAATTTTTACTTACTTTCTCTTTTTATTGCTGCTTCTTTATATGAATAATATGGCTCTTGTAAATCTACATTCCAATAATTTAATTCTTCTAATCTAATAATTTTGCCTGATATTGCACAAATTACATGATCACCCTCTTCAATAATTTTAAAATTGTTTGGTAAATATTTTATTTTAGCTAATTTTTTATTCATTTTTAGTTTATATACTAATACATGAAAGTTGGAATAATAGGAAGCGGTGGAAGAGAACATGCCATATGCCAAGCACTACACAATACAAAAAGAATTGATCAAATATATTGTTTTCCAGGAAATGCAGGCACCCTAGAAATCTCTCAAAATGTTTCATTAAACCTTGAAAATTTTAATGATTTAAAAGAATTTGTGATATTAAATAAAATCGATTTAATTGTTGTTGGCCCAGAAAAACCTTTAGTGGATGGCATAGTAGATTTTTTAGAAGCAAACAATATTAAAGTTTTTGGCCCTAACAAACTTGCCTCTCAACTTGAGGGTTCTAAAATTTTTACAAAAAATCTATGTGAAAAGCATAACATACCAACAGCAAAATTTGGTATTTTTCAAAATATTAATGATGCAACACAATTTGCCAAAAGAACTGATTATCCTCTTGTTATTAAAGCAGATGGATTAGCTTCTGGAAAAGGAGTTTATATATGTGGAGATATCAAAGAAGCAGAGCTAGCAATAAACGAAATATTTGAAGGTAAGTTTGGTAAAGCTAAAAACCTACTTATTGAGGAATTTTTAAGAGGTGAAGAGATGAGTTATTTTATTATAAGTGACGGTAAAACTATAAAAAAATTTGATACTGCCCAAGACCATAAAAGAGTATTGGAGGGTGATAAAGGGAAAAATACTGGTGGTATGGGTGCCTACTCTCCCTCAAGATTAATTACTGAAGAATTAGATAAAAAAATTATGACAAAAATAATTGAGCCCACAATTAAAGGGCTTAATGAAATTGGAATAAACTATAAAGGCTTTTTGTATGCAGGACTAATGATAGTGAATAATGAGCCTTACTTAATTGAGTACAATGTTCGAATGGGAGACCCAGAGTGTCAAACTATACTTCCTAAACTTAAATCAGATTTATTAGATATATTTATGCTATGTTGTGATGAAAAACTCAGTACAGCTGAAATAAATTGGCATAATAAAAAAAGTTTATGCATTGTTTTATGTTCAAATGGATATCCTGATAAATTTGAAAAAAATGTATTAATAGAAAATATAGATAATATTAAATTTAATAAAAATGAATACTGTTATCACGCAAGTACAACCATAATAAAAGAACAAATTTATGCAACAGGTGGGAGAGTTTTAAACTTTGTTTGTTTATCTGATAATTTTTTAGAAGCCAGAATAAATGTAACAAATTCTATCAACTCTCTAAACTGGAATGGCGGATTTTATCGAAAAGATATTGGATATAAAGTGATAGATGAATGAGGGTAATATCTGGAAACTCAAAAGGAAAAAGAATTCTTGAACCTAAAGACCTTAATACAAGGCCACTCAAAGATTTAACTAAAGAGTCAATATTCAATATTTTAACTCATTCTAATAAATTTAATGTCATATTACAAAATTCAAATGTTTTAGATTTATTTTCTGGTGTTGGATCTTTTGGTTTGGAATGCCTTTCAAGAGGTTCTAGACATGTAACTTTTGTAGAAAATTACAATAAAGTTTTACCAATTTTAAAAAAAAATATTATTAATTTGGGTTATCAAAAAAACTCTTCAGTGATTGAAAGCAATATAATAAATAATTTAAATTTTAAAATCTTTGAAAAGAAATTTGACGTCTTATTCTTAGATCCCCCATACAAAGAAAAGGATTTATCATCTATATTAAATAATATTATTGAATCTAGTATACTAAATAGCAATGGAGTAATTATTATACATAGACATAAGAAAGAAGAAGACAATTTTCCAGAAAAATTTACTGTTGTTGAGAAAAAAACCTATGGTATCTCAAAAGTAATTTTTGGCTGCTATTTTAAATAAGTATTTTTTTTGTCTCTTTTTTTATTAACTCAACAGAAGGTTGATCATAAGGATTAATTTTTAATGCTCTTCCTAATAAAATAGTCTCTAAAATGAAGAAACAAAATAATTCACCTAAAACTTTTTCATTCCTGTTAATTATTTCAAAGCTTCTAAATGGCATATTTCTATTTAAAAATACTCTTTCAGTTGCTAATTTTTGCGATAATAGAATTTTTGATAAGTTTTTATTTTTTAAATAATCAGAAGAAGAAAGTATTACATTATTGTTAATCTTATCTGATTTTTTTTCGTTCACATGAAAAAAAGTGAAAAAATTATTATTTGGACCATCTAAATAAAGCTGCATAACACTATGATTATCTTTTGGCATAGTTGAGATTATTGGCATAATGCCCTTTCCTTTTTTTCCTAAACTTTCAGCAACTAACTGCTGATACCATTTAAATAAGCTATCTGAACTTTCATCATAATTCAGGATTATAGAATTAAATTTTTTTTGTTTTAAAAAAAAAAGTGTATTATTTACATTTGTTATAAGTGAATTAATAAATTTTGTATTTTTAATTAAATTATTCAATTGTTTGAATTTATTAATATTTAAACCCATGAGTTCAGCAGGCAACATTCCAACTTCTGATAAAATAGAATAACGCCCCCCTATAAAATTATTGTGATGAATAATCTCTGATTTTAGTTTTTGAGCAAGTGTATGCAGATAACTTTTTTTATTTTCTGTAATAAAAATATTTTTATCATTTTTCTTTATAATTATATTTGCATTAGATATTGTTTCAAGTGTATTTCCTGACTTGGAAACAATTAGATTGGCATAATTTTTTAGTATAGGATATTTTATTTTTGATTGAAGATTATTATTAAAATAAAAATTTTTTTTAATCTTATACTTTAAAAAATTATAAATCGTTTCTGCTCCTAATATTGAACCACCCATACCTATAACCCTTATATGAGAATATTTATTAAATTTTGAAATAGTTTTTTTATTATAACTATTTTTGTAACTTGGACTTAAAGATTTAAGAACGTCATTATTTTCTTTTAAGATAATATTTAAATCTTTTTTAATTTTATTATTTATTTTTTTTGATTTAAAATTTTTAAAATTAATATTTTTTGTTAACATCAATTATTTTTAATTTTTTCTAATATACTTTTTTCTAGTGATTTGTTTGAATTGGTATCTTTTAAAGTTTTGGTAGTTTTTTTTCTTAAAATAGTCTCTAAGTCATTTTCTTCTTGAATAATTTTTTCTTTTTCACTTAATGTTTCTGGTTGTGGCAATTTACTAAAGTCTGGAGGAAGCACTAAAGGGTTTTTCTTTTCTACAAGAAATTCATCTGCATTTGTTCTTTTTTTACCTGTTAGTCCATCTTTGACACTCTGACATCCGCTAAGTGTAAACATAATCAAAAATAAATAAAATATATGTCTATATAAATTTTTCATATTTTTTTACTATCATTAAAAATTTCATCAAAAATAAGGCATACTATACCTATTGTTATAAATATATCTGCAATATTGAAAACAAACCAATGAAAATTATTAATGTGAAAATCAATAAAATCAGGCACAGCAGAATAATAAATCCTATCAAATAAATTTCCCAATGATCCGCCAAAAACTATTAATAAAGAGTATCTTTTAAATCCTACATTTTTAATAATCATTACTAGTATAATTATAGTTATTGTTGCAATTATGAAAGTAATCAAATTGTAAGTTAAACTTTCGTTAAACGAAAATAACCCAAATGCAATTCCTTTATTCCAAATAAGATAAAAATTTACATATTGTGTTACATAAATGTTAACTGAACTTTCCAGTTCAGATATTTTAAGAATATAAATTTTAGAAATTCTATCTGTTAAAAAAATAACAAATACAATTATTGAGTTTATAAATATTTTTTTAAAGTTTGTTTTAAACATCACAATTATTTTTAGACAGGGTGTCTCTCACACCCATTTTTATTAATTTTCCAACATACTGTACATTTCTCTCCTTCAGCTTTTGTTGTTACGGCATTTGCCTCTTTTATTTCCTTTTTTTCTATTTTTGCATTAGATGTAATGCATAATTCTGCAAAGTTTGTATTTTCTGTAATCTTGAATAATCTTTCATTTAAACTAATTGTTAAATTTGCTTCAAGGCTTGATCCTATTTCTTTGCTTGCTCTTTTGGCTTCAATGCTAATATTACAAATATCTCTAATCTTTTTCAATTCTATCCACTTTTCATTCAATTTTTGATTTTCAAACGACTTGGGTAATTCAATAAATTTTTCTAAATGAATACTTTTTTTATTCTTATTTGTTAGCGTAAAAATCTCTTCTGTCGTAAACGAAAGTATAGGCGCAAACCATTTGAGTAATGATTCTAGAACAACATTTAATACAATAATACAGTTTTTTCTTTTTTCTGAATTTTTTTGATCACAATACAATGCATCTTTTCTTATATCAAAATAGAATGCTGACAAATCAACTGTACAAAAATTTAAAAGTTCTTTGTAAAGATTGTGAAAATCATATGATTTAAAATAATTCTTAAAATTTTTATCTAAATCATAAATTTTGTGAAGCATATATTGCTCTAATTCTGGTAATTTACTCAGGTCTAACTTTTTAGTATCAATTATTTGGAACTCATCATTTAAATTTCCCAGTAAGTATCTAAAAGTATTCCTAATTTTTCTGTAAGAATCTGCATGTTGCTCTAAAATTGAATAATCAATTCTCAAATCTTCTTCATAATTTGATGAGGCTACCCATATTCTTAGTATGTCAGCACCATATTTTTTTAAAATATCCTCAGGTGCAATTACGTTTCCTACTGATTTAGACATTTTAAGGCCTTTTCCATCTACAACAAAACCATGTGATAAAATTGATTCATACGGAGCTCTACCTCTTGTTCCACATGATTCTAATAATGAAGAATGAAACCAGCCCCTATGCTGATCTGACCCCTCTAAATACATTGATGCTGGCCACTGAAGATCTTTTCTTTTTTCCAAAACAAACGAATGTGTACAGCCACTATCAAACCAAACTTCCACAATGTCACTTGTTTTATCGTAATCTTCTGCTTTGTATTTGTCTCCTAAGAACCTTTGCGGATCATCAGAAAACCAACAATCTGAGCCCTCTTTTTCATAAATACTTGCAATATTTTCATTAACATTATCATCAACTAAAATTTCTTTTGTAATTTTGTGAACAAATATTGGTAATGGAACTCCCCAAACTCTTTGTCGTGAAACACACCAGTCAGGTCTTGTCTCAATCATTGCTTTTATTCTTTCTCTACCTTTGCTTGGATAAAAAGTAGTGTCATCAAGAGCTTTTAGTGCTTTTTTTCTGAGACCATGACTTTCCATTGAAATAAACCATTGGGGTGTTGCTCTATGCACAAGAGGAGCTTTTGATCTCCACGAGTGTGGATAAGAATGAACTAATTCACCATTCGATAGTAATTTTTTTTGTTCTTTTAATTTGTCAATTATAATTGGGTTTGCTTTGAAAATATGTGTTCCTTCAAATAAAGGAATGTTTTTTGTATATTTTCCATCACCATCAACTGTCTCTATAGCTTTAATGGCATGATTTAAACAAAGATTGAAATCATCAGGGCCATGACTAGGTGCACAGTGAACAATACCTGTTCCTTGTTCTGTTGTAACAAATCTTGCCTCAAGCATTGGAATTTCATAATTATAACCAATGTCTAAAAATGGGTGACTACAAGTAGTATCTTTAAATTCTTTTCCTTTAAATTTTTTAATCTCTTTATAGTTTTTAATATCACAATCTTTAATAACAGATTCCAACAACGCTTCTGCAATAACTATTTTTTTATCTTTAAAGTCACCCTCATCATTTAGTTCGATTATTAAATAATCTAGAGCATCATTGTACGCTAAAGCTTTATTCGCTGGTATTGTCCAGGGAGTAGTTGTCCATATGATAACCTCTGTTCCTTCAAGTTCTTTTAAGTTTGATTTTGTAACTGGGAAAGCTGTGTAGATTGTATCTGATTTATGATCTTGGTATTCAACTTCTGCATCTGCTAATGCAGTTTTTTCGACAGTAGACCACAGAACAGGTTTAAATCCTTTGTAAAGACTTCCTTCTTTTAAAAATTTACCTAGCTCTCTTACAATTTGCGCCTCAGCATCAAAGCTCATAGTTGTATAATGATTTTCCCAATCTCCAACAACACCTAATCTCTTAAATTGTGTTTTGTGAACTTCAATCCACTTTTCAGCAAAAGCTCTGCAT
>MDTF01014396.1_pt1 | contig 12079 bp, 11 predicted proteins | sample 811191 | NCBI WGS metagenome assembly MDTF01 (sample SAMN05326649, study PRJNA326480) | marine metagenome | isolation source: seawater | place: Southern Ocean | collected 2011
ATTACAATTTATTACAATTTATTACAATTTATTACAATTTATTACAATTTATTACAATTTATTACAATTTATTACAATTTATTCTACATACTGTCACAATGATACTTATAAGCTAATATTAATGCATATACACTAAAATATAATAAAAATATAATAGAATGTAATACATATCCATCTGAAATAGACGCATACAATAATAACAACGAGGATGTTAATATCATAATTAAAGATATATATGGCATAACCTGTGTATCATGTGTCTTATACATTCTTAACAATATTGGGATCCCTGCAAATGATTTTAATAAAAATGCAAGTAATAGTATAATATAATATTTATTCATATATATTATATTTATATTTATATTTTATCTTATATGTCTTTTATATGTCTTTTATGTCTTTTGTATTTGGTTTATCCACGAAGCCGTATTTAAATTATTTAAATTATTTAAATTATTTAAATTATTTAAATTACGAAAATATTATTTATATAACATATATGAAAACAATAAATTATATTTGTTCATTGGGTACTTTATGTCAGACTGCTTCATGTATAAAACAAATGGAAATGAAAAAATGTTCTTTCCCATTTGATTGGGTTTTTTCTAATCATGATATGATAATAGATTGTATTGATAATGATTTTAAAATTTTTTTAGATAGAAATTTACATATTCCACATGAAATACATGAAAGTTTATCAGGTCATAAAGTATATGGTGGTCATATTTTTAATCATCATTGTATATTGGATAATGATGCTTATAATTATTTTGTTAGATGTGTCAATCGATTTAGAATATTAACAAAGAAAAAAGAAAATAAATTATTTATTGTATCATTTGTAAATAGAAGAGAACAAATTTCAAAAGAATTATTAAGTAATATTATTAAATTATATAATAAATTAGCTACAATTACAACTAATTTTAATTTATTAATTGTTTATCACATAATAGATGATAATCTAAAATCAAAAATTATAAAGTTAAATGAAAATATTAAAATTATTATAATTTATACTCAGTCAGGAAGCGATGGTGTTATTATTCAGGATCATGATGAAAATATATTTTTTAATAATTGCATATTAAAGTTATATGATTTTAAGATATTGGACGATATTAAATAATATTTATTCATATATTTTTATTTTATCTTATATGTTTGACCCATCTATCTATAATATTATATCCTTTGTGCTTTATTAAATAATTATAATTATACGATGTCAATTTGAAAATATTATTATTAATTAAATTAATAATAGTGTATGGAGTTCCATATATTATAATATATCTTTCTATATGTTTCTTTTGTATATGTTTTGTAAATTTTAAAACAAAACTTAATATTTTTGTGTGATTTATTACTTTTATTATTTCTTTAAAACTTATATGTTCTATTTTAAGTAAATTGTCAAATGATATATTTTCCAGACAGTTATAAAAATTATAACTATCTGTTATATCTAAATACCCAAATATTTCAAGTATACAATCTCTTGGTATGTTATTCATAATCAATTGATCCATATATTAACACGTGAATTGTTTCTATATATTATTATTATAAAAATATTATTTAAAAAAATGAGAATTAATTATATTAATATGCACGTATGTAAACGAAATAAAACAAAAGAGGAAGTATCTTTTGATAAAATTAAAAACAGAATTAAAATATTATGCAATGGTCTTAGTGTAGATCCCATTATTATTTCCCAAAAGGTAATTTCAAGAATTTATGATGGTGTTAAAACTAGTGATTTAGATGAATTAGCAGCTCAAATTTGCGCATCTCTCGCAACAACTAATATGGACTATGGAATACTTGCATCTAGAATTATTATATCAAATAGTCACAAAAATACATCTCCTTCATTCTCAGAAGTAATTGGGATTTTATATAATAATATTGATATCCATGGGGGAAAATCGCCGCTAATTTCTACATTAGTGTACAACATTGCAATGAAGAATAAAAAAAAACTAAATAATGTCATTAAATATGACAGAGATTTTGGATTTGACTACTTTGCATATAAAACACTCGAACGAGCATATTTATTAAGGGTTGATGGACAAATTGTTGAAAGAATTCAGCACTTATTTATGAGAGTTTCTCTTGGGATTCATGGAACTAATATTAAAAAGGTAATTGAATCTTATAATTTAATGTCGCAAAAATATTTTACACATGCAACTCCAACTTTATTTCATGCTGGGACGCCAAGGCAACAATTATTATCATGTTTTTTGTTAGGTACACATGATTCAGTGGATGGGATGTATAAAAATATTGGGGATTGTGCATCTATTAGTAAGTGGGCTGGTGGGATTGGGGTTCATATTTCTGATATTAGAAGCAAGAATGCTGTTATTAGAAGTACAAATGGTAAAAGCAATGGGATAATACCGATGCTCAGAGTTTATAACGAATGTGCAAAACATATAAATCAGTGTTTTGTTCCAGATACCATTGTTTATACAAAAAGTGGTCCCAAGATGATTAAAAATGTTATGGCGAATGATTATGTAATAACAAAGGATGGTTCATTTAAACAAGTTTTTCGAAAAATCGAAAACAATATTAATAAAACAATATTACATATTTATTCATATAATTCAATTGAACCAATAAAATGTACAAAAGTTCATCAAATTTATACTTTAAGAGGTAGAAGTGACCTTCATACAACAATTAAATTATTGAAAGATAACATCCAGGTTGCGCAATTTAGAGATGCGTCGGATATTAACGAGAATATAGATTATTTAGTATTACCAATTCCAACAACTATTATTGACAACGATAACATTGGTTACAAGGAGTGCTATGATTATGGGAATGAATTAAGATATTCAAGATTACCCTATATTGAGGAACGCTTTTTAAATTTACCAAAAGAAAAAACATTTGAAATTATAAGAGGGTTTTTTGGTGTTGGTCCAATTTTTGTAAAGTCGTCTAATAAAATTTTGATTCATGGGCTAAGATATTTATTTTTAAAAATTGGAATTTTAACATCTGGTGAAAAAATGAATGATGAATATACATTATATTTAAACAACGAACACTATTTCATACACAATAATATAATATATTCTAAAATTCAAAAAATAGAAAAAGTTAATTATAAGGGTTGTGTGTATGATTTAAAGATCAATGATAATCATAATTATTTGACACATGGCGGATTGGTTCATAATAGCGGTAAACGAAACGGATCAATCGCATTTTATTTAGAACCACACCATCCTGAAATTTTAGAGTTTCTACAATTACGTAAAAATCATGGGAATGAGGATGAACGATGTAGAGATTTATTTTTGGCATTATGGATTTCCGACTTATTTATGAAAAGAGTTAAATCTGATGGAGATTGGTCTGTATTTGATTCCGATGAATGTCCACATTTAACTGATAAATTTGGAAAAGAATATGAAGATCTTTATATTCAATATGAAAAAGATGGGAAAAGTAAAAAAGTAATTAAAGCCAGGGAAATATGGAAAAATATTATTGATTCGCAAATAGAAACAGGTACTCCATATATTTTGTTCAAAGATAATATTAATAATAAAAACAATCAATCAAATCTCGGTACTATTAAATCATCGAATTTGTGTGCAGAAATTGTGGAATATTCTGATGACAAAGAATATGCATGTTGTACATTGGCAAGTATCCCCTTGTGTAAATTTGTCAATAAAGTTATTATGACCGGTAAATTTACCATATACGGTAAAACAAAATGCAGCTATTGTAAATTAGCAAAATTAATTTTAGATGATTATGATTATGAGTATGTGTGTTTAGATGACGATAAAAAAAGAGAACAATTTTATCTGGAGAATCAAATAGATATAAAGGAAGTTCCGCAAATTTTTTATAAGGAAAATGACAAACCACGAGTATATATAGGAAACTATGATAAATTATCAGTTAAAATAAGGCCTATATATGATTTCGATAAATTAAAGGCAGTTGTAAAGGTAGTTATTGGTAATTTAAATAATATAATTGATTTAAATTTTTACCCAGTAATTGAAACAAAGATCTCAAATGAGAAACATAGGCCATTGGGATTAGGTGTGCAAGGATTGGCTGACACATATGCATTAATGAGATTCCCGTTTGAATCAAGTGATGCAATGGATTTAAATAAATTGATTTTTGAAACAATGTATTTTGCTGCGTTAGAAGAATCATGTAGATTGGCTAAAAATGATGGGGCATATTCCACTTATGACGGGAGCCCATTGTCAAGGGGTAAATTTCAGTTTGATATGTGGAATGTAACCCCTTCTAAAATGCATAATTGGGTTAACTTAAGAAAAAAAATAGATAAATATGGTGTTAGAAATAGTTTGTTGCTTGCATTAATGCCAACAGCATCTACATCTCAAATTTTAGGAAATAACGAATGTTTTGAGCCATTTACAAGTAATATTTATAGTCGAAGGACATTGGCTGGTGATTTTGTAATTATTAATAAATATTTGATTTCAGATTTAACAAAAATGGGGATATGGTCTCCAGAAATAAAGAATAAAATTATATTAAATAATGGAAGTATTCAGGCAATAAAAGAAATACCTGATATAATAAAAGAGTTATATAAGTCTGTGTGGGAAATGAAGCAAAAAACATTAATTAAACAGTGTATTGATAGAGGTGCATTTATTTGCCAAACTCAAAGCATGAATTTATTTTTTGAAGAACCAAGTCATAGTCAGTTAACAGGTGCGTTATTTTATGGTTGGGAAAATGGATTAAAAACAGGATCGTACTATATTAGAACTCGTCCAAAAGTACAGGCTCAGCAGTTTACAATTGATCCAACGAAATATGATGTTTGCGAATCATGCTCGGGATAAAACAACATTAATATTTTATAATTATTCTAATAGTGTCGTATAGTAAATAACATAAAACCATTATATTATAATTTTCAACGAATATTATAATATTTATTAAAAATGGAAAAATACCAAAGCTTTTTTTTAAATTAATTTTATCTTTAGTATTTTTCCATTTTTTGTTTCGAAGTCATAAATAAATTCAGCTATTTACAAGTATTTACAAGTATTTACAAGTATTTACAAGTATTTACTTCCGGTAACATGTGCTAAAAGAGTATTACCCAATGATATTTGATTCTAATGTAAAGTCGCATGTCACAAACGGGGTTTTACTTTTAAAAGCTCTGATTTTAATATGAGGCTTTCTATTATTTATTCGATCTCGGATAGATTGTCGTCCATATACACAATATGCTTCTATAATCCAATCAATCGGAATCTCTTCATAATATGTTGCTTCTATTATTTTTTCTGCACCATGTTTTGTTACAATATACCCTTCTGTACCAATTGCATGCGTAACTTCATAATTCTTATTAAAATGTATTCTTTCTGTTAAATATAATATATCTGTATTTTCATAATCAGTATTTATATCTTTTAACATATTATCAATATCATTATCACAATTTGGTAAATTTTGTAATAAAATACAATCATCTTCTAGTATTATAATATATGGTTGATCTGATTTTATAAAGTTTTTTAATATTGTTATATGTGACAATGTACACGCATTGTGAGGTGATAAACGGCTTATTATTTTATTATCTTCACATAATTTTTTAATTTGTTCTGTATTTTTACAATCAATCGCATTAAAAATATTTATTTGTTGGTTTTGTTTTTGTAACATTAAACATCTACATCGTCTCTTCAAATCTCTTTCAAGTGATATTATTTCTATCTTCATTCTATATATATCTATATAATATAAAATAAATATATAAAGTTAATTATTTTTCACCCATAACCTTGTTACTTTTTCTAAAAACCATAATTGTAGCCTGTTTTGAATTTTAAACGTTCCCTCTTATAAAAAAATATATTTATAATATTATATAAATAATGACATTACAAAAAAGAAATATTTTTATATATTGGACTGGAAAAGAATACAAGCTAATTTCTATTCTTAGAAATTTAATTTACATACATTCAACTAATGGGATAGGTTACCATATAATATTAATTACACCCGAAAATATTCATAATTATGTCAGTAATATACCAAACTATTTTTACAATTTACTCCCAGCTCATCAAGCAGATTATGTTAGAGTAAATGTTATTTGTGATTATGGTGGTATATGGCTAGATTCAGATACGCTTGTTTTAGATTCGTTAGATAGTTTATTTGATATTATAGATAACAAAGATGGATTTTTAATAAAACAAAATAATAATATATTATGGAATGGTATTTTTGGAAGTAAAAAAGGAACTTGTTTTATGAAATATTGGAAAAATAAATTAAGAAACAAGTTAGATATTACAAAAGGAAAAATAGGATGGTGTGATATTGGAAATGATATGTTAGAAGGTATATTTAATTCAAATCCTGGTTTATTCAAAAATTACAAAATATTTCAAGGATTAGATAATGTATATCCTGTTAATTGGGATAATTGTGTTACAGAATTTATTACTAAGCCATATGATAATTATAAAAATATTATCCGTAACTATCAACCTTTTATAGTATTGGTAAATTCTGTATATAAAGCATTGGAAAATAAACACATCCATGAGATATTAAATGGAACTATGCCTATTAATTATTTTATTAATAAATCGTTTGATAATTCAGGAAAAACTAATTATTTTGGTAATAGAGATCCATCATTTATAAAAAATTTAAATTTATTAAATTTATCTTTAAAATATGAACTAGAAAAAAATAATGTTAAACCCGTTTTACTTGGCAATCTATTTTATGATCATGATCAAACAAATCCTCCTTTTTATAATTCAAAATTACTTAAAGATTGTGAAGAAAAGAGAGAGAGATTATCAAAAGCATCTAAAAAAAGTAAAATAATGTTTGAAATTGGTTTAAATGGCGGACATAGTTCGTTTTTAGCATTAAATAGTAATAAAAATCTGAAAATATATGCTAATGATATTGCAGAACATTATCCACCGTGTCCTCATATTCATCCTGAAATATATGTAAATAAAGCAGCATCAATTTTAAAAAAAATTTATAAAGAACGTTTTATCTTTATTGAAGGGTCGTGTTTAATTGAAGTTCCTAAGTTTGTTCAAAAAAATATTGAATTAAAGATTGATTTAGTTCATATACATGGTACTAAACATACATACGAAAAAGATTTTTATAATATAATGCCATTATTAAAAAATAATGCTTTAGTAATTTTCGATGATAGTAATATGGAATATGTTCAAAAATTAATTGATAAACTAATAGTTAATAATTATTTATTTAGATTAGATGATTTTCCTCAAATGAAAAAAAACATTAAATATAGAAATGAAATTCTACTTTTCAAAAAAAAAATATTTACACAAATAAAAACGTATTTTCAGAAATTTATAAAAATGGTATATGGAATGGTAATAATCCAAATATACCATTTTCTGGACCAGGTTCCTCATTAGAAAATACTAGGGGAATTACAGCATTATTAGAAGATTTTATATATAGAAATAATTGTACTTCTATTTTAGATTTGGGGTGTGGTGATTTAACATGGATGTCAAAAACCAAGTTTTTTTTGGATGATAATATCCAATATACAGGCGTTGATATTGTTAATAATTTAATAGATTCTCATAAAATCAATTACTGTAATAAAGGGTTTTTATGTGAAGATATAACAGAATTCTCAGAATTTAATAAAGTGTCTATGATATTAATAAGAGATGTAATATTTCACCTCGAAAATTCTGAAATAATAAAGATTCTGAATAATATTAAAAATAAATTTGATTTTATATGCATTACTTCCTGTAAAAATTATGAAAACAATGACAAATTCAATAAATGGAAATTTAGTGAAAAAAATATACATTTAGAACCTTTTAATATTCCAGATTCTCATAAAGCGAAACTTTTTGAAAAAGAGTTTAATAGAAATGTATATATTTATGAACATTATAACTTCTATTCAGTAAATCGTATTGGCTAAAAAAAGTGTTTAATTTTTATATTTTTTCAATTATATTTATGTTTTTTCAAAAACTTTAATAAAACATAATAATCTATATTATATTTTTATAATACTTAATTAAACTTTTTGTAATAATATTATAAGTTCTCGATGATACTTCGTTATCAGTCATAAATTGAACCAAATCTTCCATATGGGGTTGTTTCAAAATCATATCTTCTGCCAATTCACATATTCCATCGTACTCACAAATAAATAAATTTCTTGCATTTTGATAATCAAAATTTTCAGGAACTATATTTCGAGGAGATAAATTATTCAATACACATTCAATGCATTTATGTTTTTTTATCAATTTATAAGCATTAACAGGACCAATTCCTGAAATTTTAGGACAATAATCACATCCACATAATATACATATATCAACAAACTGTTCATATGTAATTTCCATCTTTTCTAAAATAACATTTAAATTAAATTCATTTACAATATTTTTATTCGAATTAAATTTTCTTAAAAAAATTGTTCCGCCGTTTGGCAAACAATCCATGTCTTCTGATAAACATCCCTTCACCATACCACATCTACATAATTTTGCACACAATGTTTCTGCTTCACCATTTGAAACAATGTATGGGATCCCCATATGACCAAATAATTCTTTTAATTTATCAAAGTCTGTCCATTTTACACAAATATTTCTTTTATTTAATTTTACAAATTCTTCTTTTAAATCATCAATGGTGCACAATCTCTCTGCCCCATCAACAAGTTCCTTTACCTTAAATTTACTAATATCTTTTAAAATTTCTGGTGAGATAGTCGCTTGATTAATTAGTGATTCAACTTCTTTAATTCTGTCATTTAATATAACTTTTTTATCTTTTCTTGTTTGTAAAACATTTTTTTTCTCTTTTGGAGGTTTTCCATCAAATATATACACTGGTATAATCCCATTTCGTAATAATCTAATAATTTGTTTAATAAAACCCTCTATAAATCTGTTATTATTACTATATTTTATTCGATACATATATATACTAGTATCAATTGTGATAATTTCATTTTTATATGTATTTAGATGTTTTTCAGTAATTGCCTCTTTGGCGTACTTTTCAATTAGTGTTTTTAAACTTTTAATTCCCATTTAATAATGGAAAAATATATTAATTATAAATTAATATATTTTTCCTTTTTTATATAATTGTTATAACATCATATTCATTTTAACATTTCTTATGACATTTCTTCTGACATTTCCTCTAACATTTCTTCTGACATTTCCTATGACATTTCTTCTGACATTTCCTCTAACATTTCTTCTGACATTTCCTATGACATTTCTTATGACATTTCCTCTTGATGTTTCAATTATTGTATTACCCTTTAATAATTCATTATATTCTGTTTCATTATATTTATAATTATTATTATTTAAATATTTTACAAATTTACCAAGATCTTTCAATACATGTGCCTTGTCGTAATAATACTCTTGTACATGTGTTGTAATTTTAGTATTATTATTTACATAATTTGATATTTTATCCATTTGTTTCTTAAAATGTTTATTCTGTTTCCCCATATCAGTTACAACATCTTTGTGTTTTTTATTTTTTAACATTATTTTAATCAATGTAGCCATCGCCTCAATATGTCCTTCTGATTTAACATTATGTGGATTACCGTAATCGACTTTCAAACTATGCAACATTTCATGAATTAATACCTTGTCCATCTCCTCTTTCCTCCATATAAAAATTTTACCATTCGAATTATTTGTGAAATGTATTGTACATCCACTATTAACTTCATTCGGACCTATTTCATTTTTACTATAGTCTAACTTCTTAATTTCATCTGTTAAGAATAAATTAACATATAATACCTTATCGTTTTTTAAAAATTTCTTAACTTTAACCATAATTTTAAATATTTTTTTACTTATTTTACTATTTGAATGAATTATAATTTGAACTTTATTATCATAACTAATAACCCATGTATCATATTTCCAACTAATTTTTGATAATATTTTATTTGATATATATGAAGTGTCAAAAACTTCTATATCTAATGGTAATTTGGTTTTAATAATATTATATTTTGGTACAATATTATTTATTTTTTTATGCATTGCAAACATATGATATTAAATGATATTTTAATACATATATTGTTCTTTATATCATTGATTTCATTATCATATTAATTGATGTATTTAACTCATTGTTTTTTTTATTTTTTATTATTATGTCTTTTCTCATAATAAAATACATTCCATTACTATTTGAAATTAATGACCATCCTTTATCATGTTTTATCCAATAACCATAATTATTATGAAGTGTTTCTAATTCGGTTATTAAATATTTTGTTTCTAATTTACAAATTATTTTTGAATTAAAAACAGGTTCATCGTAAACAGTGACCCCTTTAAAATATGTGATAATCCAGTCTCCCATTTATATTATTACATCTTTTATAATATCTTTAAATTGAACAATATTGAAATCACTATTATATTTGACTGTCCTAATAATATCTATCTTTTCATTATAAACTTTTTCCAATCTTGATATTTGTTTATGATCAAGTGTTCGAAATACAATATTAAAAAATATAAATAATTTACCCCGTGGTACTCTAATATCAGGAGATTCGAGTTTAGTAAAATCTGGGTTTGGCAATCCTTTATTTTCAAACTCAATTAATCTCGACTCTAATAAAGTGTCTCTTTTTATATGTACGATTAAAATAGTACCATCTAACATATTAATATTATATGTGTTATCTTGGTAAATATCAATCGGTGATATATCTTTTGTATAAAGCAAATCATTTGTATTGATTCTTTTAAAATTGGGATCTGGTTTATCAAAAAAATTTATAATTATATCACCCGGAATACTATTTTCGTTATTAATTTCATTTGCTTCATTGTAAAAAATTATTTCTTTTCTGTACAAATCTAAATTAAATTCTTTTGGATCTTTCTGATAAATATTATTTAAATTTTTCATTCTGCTTATTTTCAACGGCTTTGTTATACAATTATACACATCCTCTAAATTAACATTTATATTATATTTTATATCATCGCCCTTATTCCGTTTTTTTTCTTTATTTTCTTTATTTTCTTTATTTTCTTTATTTTCTTTATATAATTTGAAGTTAACACCGTATTTTGTATTAACACCAAATGAAAAATCACCCATCATCTCATTAAACATCGAATAAACATCTTCCATATTTCCCATTGAACTAAATATATCACCATATGGATCATGTTCATATGAACCATTTGAATTTGAAAATATTCCCAAATCATATTGCCTTTTTAATTTTTGGTCTGATAATACCCTATACGCACTAACTAGTTCTTTAAATTTCATTTCAGATTCTTTATTATTTTTATTTCTATCAGGGTGCAATTTCATTGCCTTTTTACGATATGCTTTTTTTATTTCATCACAAGATGCATCTTTTGTTAATTCAAGAATTTTATAATAATCCATACTTATACTATATTTGTTAATTTTTTTTTAAGTATTTTTAAAGTACATTGATACTAACAAATACATTAAAAAAATACACCCTAATATTAATAATATCACAAGCATATTATGTTTAATAATATGTAAAATAATATGTTTAATATTACGTGCACACATATCGTTACATGATTCTTTTAATGTAATACTACTATTGCATATTAAACATGTATTTTTGTTATTGATATTATTGATATTATTGATATTATTGATATTCATCCATCGAATTAAACATTTTTTATGAATATGATATTTACATTTACATTTCTTATTTATAAATGTTTCGCTTATTTCACAACTTTCATCTATATCTGCATTATAATCTTCTAAACATATGATACATTCATCTGGTTCTTTTATATTTACTAACAATAATTGTGTTGAATTACACAATGCATCCATTAATTATAATATACTTAATATTGATATTTATAATCAATACGATTGGAATCAATACGATTGGAATCAATACGATTGGAATCAATACGATTGGAATCAATACGATTGGAATCAA
>MDTF01000642.1_pt1 | contig 12078 bp, 11 predicted proteins | sample 811191 | NCBI WGS metagenome assembly MDTF01 (sample SAMN05326649, study PRJNA326480) | marine metagenome | isolation source: seawater | place: Southern Ocean | collected 2011
AATCATTATTTTCAAGAAAGTCATTAATTAGGATGATTAATTTCTCATAATTAGTTTTACTATTTTCATGACTAACACTATAAATATTTTTACTTTTAATGAGCATTAAAAATATTTTTTCATTGGTGGCATCTATAATTAAATTATTCATAGTAATTTTTTTATTATCAGTAAATTCTAAAGCAGTAGAAAGTAATTTCAAACAATATTCAGAAGATGAGGGTGTTTTATCAATCATGTATCATAGATTTGATGAATCTAAATATCCTTCAACCAATATTCAAATGGAAGTTTTCTTAGAACAGATACGATTAATAAAAGATTTAAATTATGAATTCATTCATCCTGATGAATTTCAAAAGGACTTCGATATTCCAAAAAAACGAAAAAAAATACTTCTTACAATTGATGACGCTTTTCAGTCTTTTTATGATGTTGCATGGCCGTATCTGAAAGAAAATAAAATTCCATTCATTCTTTTCGTTTCGACAGAGCCAATTGGCAACAAGGGCTATATGACATGGGAGCAAGTAAGAGAAGTTGAGAAAAGAAATTTTACCGTAATCGGTCATCACTCTCACTCTCATGGATATCTAATAGAAAGCAGTAATCAAGATTTTATTAAAGATATAGAAAAAGCAAATTTAATTTTTAAAAAAAAAATTGGATACCTACCAAATTTATTTTCTTATCCATTTGGAGAGTATTCTGAATTTATGAGAAATCACGTTTCTAATAATTTTACATATGCTTTTGGTCAGCATTCTGGTGTTATTGACCTTAACAAAGAAAAATTTCAACTGCCAAGATTTCCTATCAATGAAGATTATGGAAAAATAAAAAGATTTAAATCAATTATAAAAACTTATCCCCTTGAGTATAAAAGTTTAATTCCATTAAAAAAAAAACTAAACAAAAAAAACAATCCTCCAATCTTTTCTGTAGAATTTTTTGATAATCAAAAAAATATTGAAAATATTAGTTGTTATTCTAACGAAGGTAACAAGTGGGAAAAGTCTGATACAAAGTTTATCAATAATACTTTGAGTATAAAATTTCGAGAAGCCTTTCTACCTAGAAGAGGAAGAGTTAACTGCTCGTTAAATGATGATGGTAAATGGAGGTGGTTTGGTACTCAGTTTATAATTACTAAAAATTAAATTAAACTTTCTAATTCAAAGCTTGAAGGCAAAAGTTTTGCATTATCAAAATCTTTTAAATCGTTTTGTTTAATAATTTTTTGTAAAACTTTAACGTACTCATCACCCGTTTCAGCATATTTGTTCAAATATTCTGAAAGAATAATGCTATCTAAAGGTTTTTCAGCATCTCTTAGTTGTGCTCTTGCCAGCCTAAATTCTTTATAAGTTGAATGAGTATTTAAATTCCTTTGATAAGCTCTTACAGATGCTTGTAGAACATTAAACTTCATTACTTTGTGTCCTGCATTCTCATCTGCTTCTTTGGGCTTCAGACCCTCACCAGACCAAGTCCATTGTCCAAAGAGTGCGTTTCCCTCTTGGGCAAATCTTGACGTGCCCCAGCCCGTTTCTTTTGCAGCTTGAGCAAGGGCTAGTGATACAGGTACTTCGTCCATTCTTATCTTTAAAGTTGATAAATCCTTTGATGGTATTCCATACTGTTTATATTTTTTACCCAACCATTTCTTTTCTAAATCTGTGTTATTACTTTTATTAATAATGCTGAAAAGCCTTTTTCTATCTAACTTAATATTATTATTCTCTTGTAATATTAATGGCAAAACTATTTGAATAAAAAAATCTTTTCTCTTCTTAGAATTTTCTATCATCTTGATTTCTCTTGGAAATGAGTCTAGTGCAACTGGTTTTACTAATTTATTTTTCCTAATATCATCCAATTTGTAACCAGTATCTTCATATAATTGTTTTATAGTTGAAGCATCTAATCTCACCGAATCTGTTTCTTTTTCATTTAGACTATAAATATCTACTAATAAATCTCTTTCATCAAAATTTTCATCTAAATTTCCATTAATCTTTTTGTCTAGCGTGTAAGCTAAAACAACTTTTGAATTATTTTTAAATTCTTTTGTTTTTAAAATATTTTTATTTGTAAAACTAATCATTAATGGCAAAGAATAAAAAATAAAAATTATTATAAAACTACTCAAAAGTATTCTGGCTATAGAACCTAGGTTATTTTCATCTAAAGTTTTTAAAACATTAAATTTTTTATTAGTCACATAAATGCTTTTCTTTCTTAAAAATCTTCTCATTTAAATAGCTACTACTTCTTTTACTTCAGGTAAATAATGACACAGAAGATTTTGAACTCCTTGCTTAAGAGTCATGGTCGAACTTGGACATCCTGAGCAACTTCCCTGAAGCTGAACCATCACAACGCCATCTTTAAATTCCTTAAACCGAATATCTCCTCCATCTTTAGCAACTGCAGGCCTTATTTTTTCATCAAGAATTTTAATAATTTTTTTTTCAATTTCTCCTAAATTTTCATCAATTTCAAAAGGATCTTTGTCAATTACAAATTCTTTGCCATTAGAATAAAAATCATTAATCAAAGATATAACTATATGTTTAATTTCATCCCATGAAGTATCATCATATTTATTGATCGAAATAAAATCTTTGCTTAAAAAAACTCCTTCTACTCCGTTGATTGATATTATATTCCTAATTAGCTCATTCTTAACATCATCCTTTTTTGTAATTTCAAACGACCCACCTTTAGAAACTGTTTTGCCTGGCAAAAACTTTAGCGAATTTGGATTTGGAGTTATTTCGGTTTGAACAAACATATCTAGTATATAGTCAATAATTATAAAATTGAAACTTGTAAAAAAAAATAGATTAAAAACCTATTATTTCTTGTATTTTTTTTATCTTATTAGATGCAATATTATTGGCTTTTTTATGACCATCTAAAAGAATTGAATCTAAATAATCCTTATTACTAAGTAATTTTTTTATTTCACTTGATATTGGGTCTATCTTTTCAACTAGAACTTGCGCAAGTTTTTCTTTGAACTCTGAAAAATTTTTACCATCAAAATCTTTAACTGATTTTTCTAAAGTTGAATCGGTTAGACTTGAATATATTCCTAAAAGATTTTTTGTTTCTGGTCTTTCATTCAATTCTTTAACATCTGACGGCAATGTTAATGGATCTGTTTTTGCTTTTTTAATTTTATTTACAATGGTATCTTTATCGTCTGTTAAATTAATTCTACTTAAATCTGATATATCAGATTTGCTCATTTTTTTTGTTCCATCTTTTAAGCTCATAATTCTTGAAAATTCTTTTTGGATTAATGGTTCTGGAACTTTTAAAAAATCTTCTACTTCAAAGTCATTATTAAATTTTTGAGCTATATCCCTACATAACTCCAGATGTTGTTTCTGATCTTCCCCAACTGGAACATGACTAGTATCATATAGCAAAATATCTGCTGCCATTAATATTGGATATGAGTAGAGCCCAACACTTGCTTTTTCTTTATCCTTGCCAGCTTTTTCTTTAAATTGTGTCATTCTATTTAACCATCCCATCCTTCCAACACAACTTAAAATCCACGCTGCTTCTGAGTGTGCTGGCACCTTTGATTGATTAAAAATAATACTTTTTTGAGGATCTATTCCACAAGCGACAAAAGTTGCAACTGTTTCTCTAATATTTTTTCTTAGTTCTTTTGGGTCTTGTTTGACAGTTATAGCATGTAAATCAACAACGCAAAAAATACATTTATTTTCATTATCATTATTCAATTCAACAAAATTTTTTATAGCACCGAGGTAATTTCCTAAATGTAAATTACCTGTTGGTTGAACACCTGAAAATATTTTTTTACTCATTGATTAATACTTTAAATTAATATCCTCTAATTGAAAAGCTTTGATCAAATAAGATATTATTAAATAGAAACCAAGTCCTAAAATAACAGACAAAATTAAATAAATAGATTTTAATGAGTATTCAAAAGACAGCTCTTCATTAAAAAATTGTATTAAATAATTAAAAAACAAACCCATAAAAATTGAGGCAAATACAATCTTGAAGAAGCGTTTTATAAAAATATCATTAAAACTAAATAATTTTCTTTTTTTGATTATCAAAAATAAAATAATCAAATTAAACCATGATGAAATTGTTGTTGCTATTGGAATGATTATAAAGCCGATAGTTTTAAAAAAATAAAGACTAATTAAGATATTTAATAAAACTGATACTACAGAGATATAAAAAGGAGTTTTTGTATTATGATTAGCAAAGAAAAAATTAGAGAAAACTTTTATCATTGCAAAAGCTGGCAATCCTAAACTAAAAAAATAAAGAGCTTTTGCTGAGTTTAAAACAGAACTTTCATTAAATTGTCCATACCCAAAAAGTGCTGAAATAATTTCTTCAGAAGCAATTACTAAAGCAATTGATGCTGGCAAACTTAAAAATAAACTTAATTCTAAAGCTTTATTCTGAATCAAATCAATTTTTTTTTTATTTTTTTGGCTAATATATTTTGATAACTTGGGAAGCATTACAACACTAATTGCAATACCAGCAATCGCTAAATTTATTTGATAAATTCTATCTGCATAATAAAGATATGAAACTGCACTTGCTTGAAATGAAGCAATTATTGTTCCAACTAAAATATTAATTTGTGTTACTCCAGATGAAAAAATACTTGGCAGTAATTTCTTAAAAAAAAATTTTACTTTGTTGTTTGTGTTTAATTTAAAGTTAAATTTAAACTTGAAGTATTTTGAAACAAAAAAATATAAGAATATCAATTGAAATAAACCAGCAAACGTCACGGCATAGGATAAGTAATAAACAAGTCTGTCATTAAGTGATCTGCTAAATAGTAATACAATTATTAAAACAATATTCAAAATAATCGGTGCAGCAGCTGCTTCTGCAAAACGATTGTGAGAATTTAATATTGCTGAAAAAAAAGATGCTAAAGATACAAACATCAAAAATGGAAATGTGATTCTTGTAAGATTTATTGCTAAGCTAATTTTTTCTTTATCATCAATAAATCCTGGGGCAATTAATGACACAAGCACTGGCATAAATATCTGTGCTAAAAAAACTAATATTAACAAGCTTAGAAATAATAAATTAAAAACTTCATTAGCAAAATTATTAGATTTAATTTTTCCGCTATTTAATTCTGATGAATAGCTGGGGACAAAAGCTGCATTAAAAGTTCCCTCAGAAAATAATCTTCTAAAAGTATTTGGTATTCTAAATGCTACAAAAAAAACATCTGCTAAAAAACTTGTACCCAGAAAAATAGCTACTAGAATATCTCTTAGATAACCAAGTAGTCTACTGATTATGGTAAAAAAACTAAAAGTCCCTGTTGACTTAATTAAGTTCATAAATCATATTAGTCTTAATTTTACCCCATTTGTACATCTAATTAACATATATGAAAAAAACAAAGACCGATCATTATACTGACAAGGAAGCATTAGAGTTTCATAGTCATAAAAGACCTGGGAAAATTGAAATTATATCGTCAAAAACTATGACTACCAAGAGAGATCTTGCACTAGCATATTCTCCAGGCGTAGCAGCTCCAGTAAGAGCAATTTTTGAAAATCCTGAGGCTGCTTATGATTATACAAGTAAGGGAAACCTTGTTGCTGTAATTAGTAATGGTTCGGCTATCCTTGGTATGGGTAACTTAGGAGCGCTAGCATCGAAACCAGTAATGGAAGGAAAAGCAGTTCTATTTAAAAGATTTGCCGATATAGATTCTATTGACCTTGAAATAGATTGTAGTGATGCAGATGAAATTATTAATTCTATAAAAAACTTTGCGCCAAGTTTTGGTGGAATTAATTTGGAAGATATAGCTGCACCAGATTGTTTTATAATAGAGGAAAAACTAAAAGAAATTTTAGAAATTCCTGTTTTTCATGATGACCAGCACGGCACAGCTATTATTACCACTGCTGCTCTGATTAACGCATTGGATATCTGTAAAAAGTCGATTAATGATATTAAAGTTGTTGTTAATGGGGCTGGGGCGTCTGCAATGGCATGTACCAATTTATTTAAAAATAGCGGTGTTCCACAAAAAAATATTACAATGATAGACACAAAAGGAGTGATTTATCAAGGTAGGGAAAATTTAAATCAATGGAAATCTAGCCATGCGATTGATACTAAAGATAGAGTCTTGTCAGATGCGATTAAAGATGCGGATGTATTTTTGGGCTTGTCTGCAAAAGGAGCTTTAACAAAAGACATGGTAAAAAAAATGGCAAAAAATCCAATCATTTTTGCTTGTGCCAACCCTGATCCAGAAATCACACCTGAAGAGATTGAAGAAGTTCGTAGTGATGCAATTATTGCTACTGGAAGATCTGATTATCCAAACCAAGTAAATAATTTAATAGGATTTCCATATATTTTCAGAGGAGCATTAGATGTTAGATCTAAAACTATCAATGAAGAAATGAAAGTTGCTGCAGCTAATGCTATAGCAAATTTAGCTAGAGAGGATGTTCCTGATGAAGTTGTTGCTGCTATGGGCGGAGAAAGACCTCACTATGGAAAAGATTACATAATACCATCAACATTTGATCCAAGATTAATAAGCGTAATACCAGTTGCTGTTGCAAAAGCTGCGATGGATAGTGGTGTCGCAAGAAAACCTATTGTTGATTTTGAACTTTATAAAGATCAACTTAAGCAAAGATTGGATCCTACTGTTACAATTATGCAAGGGATCAACAGTTATATTAAAAAAAATCAAAAGAGAATTGTGTTTGCTGATGGAGAAGATGTAAATACACTAAAAGCAGCAATCGCTTTTAAAAATTCTAAGCTAGGCATTCCAATTTTAATTGGCAAAGAGGAAAAAGTTAAAGAACAAATAAAAAAAATTGGTTATGACGAAAACTTCGATATAGAAATTGTTAATTCTAAAGATACTGAAAAAAGAGAAAAATATGTTCAATATTTATTTAAAAAATTACAAAGAGAGCAAGGTATGTTGGAACGGGACTGTGACAGGCTTGTAAGAAATGATAGGGTGGTTTGGGCATCGTGTATGGTAGCCTGTGGTGATGCTGATGGTGCGGTTACTGGTAATACTAGAAGATTTGGAGCTTCATTAGATAAAATAAAACAAGTTGTTAACCCAAGAATTGGGGAAATAATGTTTGGTCTAAACTTGGTTGTGCATAAAGGGAAAACTATTTTTGTTGCCGATACTAGTGTTCATGAATACCCGACTTCAGAACAAATGTCTGAGATAGCAATTTCAGCGGCGAGAGTTGTACGTTTATTTGGGTTTGATCCCAAGGTTGCTTTTGTATCTCACTCAACATTCGGACAGCCTGTAACTAACCGGACTAAACATATAAAAAAAGCTGTAGAAATTTTAAAAGAAAAAAATGTAGATTTTGAATTTGATGGGGACATGCAGCCAGATGTTGCCCTAAATAAAGATTATCAGAGTCTATATCCTTTCTCAAAAATCGTAGGTGTTGCAAATATATTAATAATGCCAGGCCAACATAGTGCAGCAATATCGTATAAAATGATGAAAGAGCTAGGTGATACAAAGGTCATTGGACCACTTTTAATTGGATTGGGTCTTCCAATTGAGATTGCTCCATTAAGAACCTCAACCTCAGAATTAATAAATCTAGCATCTATAGCTGCTTATTCTGCTGATGTTATTGATTATAAAAAATAATTAATTTTTTTGAATTCTTAAATCATCTACAAGAATTATACTGGCAATCACATTTTTAACATCTAAAATTTCTTTTGCTTCTTTTACTACCTCATCTTTTTCCTCTGATGTTAAAGAAATTCCGTAAATATAAATCTTCTTTTTATAAGTATCAATTTGATAATTGCTTGCTTTAATATTTTTATTAAAAATGAAAGCAGTTCTTAGCTGAGAAGTGATTAAGAGATCTTTTGCAGATTGTTTAAAATTAAAATCTTCTTTAATCTTAATATCATTTCTAACAGATCTAACACCCTTGGTTTCCCATGCTAGCTTGGTAAGTTTAAGTTTTTCTTCAGGGTTTTCTACTTTTCCCGTTAAGAAAATTTTGCCATCTAAAATTTTTGAATTAACAGATATTAAATATTTTTTATTTGATAATAACATTCTTGCAGTTAAGTTTTTTTGCATAATGGAATCATCAATTTGAGTACCTACGGACCTAGGATCAAAAGCAACGCTTACACCTGTTCCAAAAATTCCTTTGGAAGAAACTCCAATACATCCTGATAAAATTAAGCTAATAAATGAGATTATTAAAAATTTATTTTTCATTTTTAAGTTTAATACAATAATTATAGATTTCTTTTTTTGAAACTTTAGTGTTTTGGCTAATTAAATCAGTTATCTCTTTTGTGCTCAATTTATTAATCATTTTTTCTATATTTCTTTTATCTGATTCATTTAATATTTGTGAAGTTTTTTTATCTATTTTTTTTTCTGAAATAACTATAGTTAACTCACCTTTAGGCTCACTTTTAAACGGTTGTAACTCATCAAGATTAGATCTTATAAATTCTTCATAATATTTAGAAATTTCTCTACAAATTAATATTTTTCTTCCCTTAAAATATATTTTAAGATGTGGGATTATTCTGTTAATTTTTTTTGGAGAAACAAAAAAGACTAAACAAAAGTTTAATTCTGATAGCTTGTTTAATTCTTCTTTAATCATTTTTTCCTTTTCTGGAAAAAAACCATAAAATAAATACTTCTCATCAAATCCACTAACAGACACGGAAGTTGTTACGGCCGAAGGACCAGGAAGTGGTATTATATTAATATTATTTTTCAAACACTCGTTTATTAAAACCGCCCCCGGATCTGAGATACCAGGAGTTCCTGCATCAGAAATCATTGAAATAATTTTATCATTTTTCAATAAATCAATTATATTTGATAAGTTTTTAACTTCATTAAATTTATGATTCGATATTAATTTTGTTTTTATTTCAAATTTATTTAATAATTTTCTTGAAACCCTTGTGTCCTCACAAAGTATACAATCTGAATTTTTTAGCAGTTCAATTGATCGAATGGTTATATCTCCCAAGTTTCCTATTGGTGTTGGTATTAAATATAACCCTTTTTTTAGCTCATTATTATACGATTTAGGGTTTACCATAATTTAAACAGTATTAGAGTATTAGTAGCACCAAATGAATAAAATTTTTATAATTCTTTTATTATCTTTTTGTAATTTAATTTCTATCATTAGCTATAGTTTTGCCGAAGAAAACAAAGTTAAGATTGGTTTATTAGTACCACTCACTGGAGATAATTCAGAAATAGGTAAACAAATTCTAAAAGCAACTCGTTTGGCTCTGAGAGATATTAACTCAGATATAATAGAAATTTTTCCAAAAGACACTCAATCAGATCCCGCTAAAACTTTGCGTTCTGCAATGGAATTAAATAAACTTGGAATTAACTTGGTGGTGGGGCCTGTTTTTTATGAAAGCTTAGCTTATCTTGAGGAGGTCAAAGATACAACTTTCCTATCGTTTACAAATAAAACTTTGAATCTTCCAAAGAATGTAATTAGTACAGGAATAAATTCAACTTCGCAGCTTAACACTATTAAAAAGTTTATCGAAAAAAAAGAAATTAAAAAATCAATTTTTTTGATACCTAGCTCAAATTATGATTTAGAAATTAAACAAGGAATTAAAAAATCAAAAATTAAAACCTTTAAGCAATATTATTACGATATTGAGCCTACAAAGCTTACAAAACAAATTGAAGAAATTACAAATTATAAAAAACGAAAAAAAAATTTAACAGATGAAATATTTAGACTAAAAAATTCAGAAGATCCAAATAAAGAAAAAAAAATAAAAAATCTTGAGAAAAAGTACACTATTGGAAATGTAAACTTTAATTCAGTTATAATAGCTGATTTTGATGAAAGTCTAAAAAGTGTTATAACGTCTTTACTTTATGTCGATGTCTCACCAAAAAATAAATATTTTATAACTTTTAATCAATGGTTTGATCAAAGCTTACTAAAAGAAACTGCTTCACAACCCATCTATTATCCATCTGTAAATAAAGGCAATTTAGACAATTTTAAAAAAAAATTCTTTAAACAGTTTAATCAAAATCCAAATCATTTATCTTTGCTAAGTTATGATTTAATAGGTCTAATTTACTACCTTTCTTTAAAAAATGAAATCACAGCAATCAATAAGGCATTTAATGACAAAAATTCATTTAAAGGGAAAATAGGAATTTTTGATATAGAGGATAATAAGATTAATCATCGTTTAAATTTTTATAAAATTGAAAAAGGATTAATTAAAGAAATTTTTTAATTTTTTTAAATGCTTGAAATCGATGATCCATTTTATATTTATTTAATGAAGAAATTTCACCAAAAGTATATTTTTTACCGATAGGAATAAATATTGGATCGTATCCAAAACCATTTCTTCCTTTCGGCTCTTGTGAAATAATTCCCTCCACTTTACCTTTCACACAAGCAATTTTTTTATTTAGATAACTGATTGAGATAGCGCAGATAAATCTTGCTTTAATTTTTTTTTTTTTCCAATTTTTATCTTTTTTATTTAATTCTCTATAAACTTTTCTTATCGCTTTATTAAAATCTGAATTTTTCCCACCCCATCTAGCAGAATAAATACCAGGGGCCTTTCCTAAGAGATCTATTTCAAGCCCAGAATCATCAGCAATACAAGGAAGGTTAGTTTTTTTCGAAAAATATTTTGATTTAATAATTGAATTGTCTTCAAATGTCTTGCCGTTTTCCGCTGGGCTTTTGAGGTTAAAGTTAGATGTTGAATAAGTTTTGATATATTTAGGTAATAAAGCTCTAATTTCTCTTAATTTTCCCCTATTATTAGTGCCAATCAGAAGATTAGTAATTTTTTTCATATACACCTAGCAATTTTAAAATTTCTTACCATATATGCTGACATGGAAAAAGAAGAAAACCTTAATGAAGAATCCAAAACATTAGATCCTTCCAATAAGGACAGCAAGACAGAAGAACAAGCAGAGCAGAGTTCTGATAAATTTATTAGTGAGGAAGAAGAGAGGCGAGAAGCCTCTCCTGAGGAAAAAATAAAAGAATTAGAAGATAAACTTGCAAGAGCTTTTGCTGAGATGGAAAATCAAAGACGAAGGTTTGAAAAAGAAAAAGATGATGCATTTGATTACGGTGGTTTTACATTTGCAAAAGAAGCTTTAAATTTAATTGATAACTTAGCACGATCAAAATTAATTTTGGAGAGCGATGAAACTCTTAAAAATACTGAGGCTTTAAAAAAAACCCTAGAACACCTGGAAATAATTAACAAAGATTTGATTTCTATATTTACAAAAAATAACATTCAACCAATTAACTGTCTTAATAAAAAATTAGATCCAAATTTACATCAGGCGATGGTTGAGATAGAGGATGATCAGAAAGAGCCAGGAACAATTATTCAAGAAGTTCAAAAAGGTTTCATGATTAAGGATAGGTTGCTTAGGCCATCATTAGTTGGTGTCTCAAAAAAAAAAGATCAAAAAGATGTGGAAAATAAGGATAATTTAGACAAATAATAATATTTGTTCAACTTGAAGAATTAAAATTAACACTTATATGAAAGGTAGAATTAAATTATGAGCAAAATTATTGGAATAGATCTTGGAACTACAAACTCTTGTGTGTCGATCATGGAGGGCAGCCAACCTAAAGTTTTAGAGAATGCTGAGGGCGCAAGAACAACTCCTTCAGTTGTAGCCTTTACAGATGATGGTGAAAAATTAGTTGGTCAACCTGCTAAAAGGCAAGCTGTAACAAATCCTGAGAATACTATTTTTGCTGTAAAAAGATTAATTGGTAGAAATTTTGAAGATCCCACGGTAAAAAAAGATATAGCAGCAGCTCCATTTAAAATAGTTAATTCTGAAAAAGGCGATGCTTGGATTGAGGCAAGAGGAGAAAAATACTCACCTTCACAAATATCAGCTTTTATTTTGATAAAAATGAAGGAAACAGCTGAAAAATATTTAGGACAGGAAGTAACAAAAGCAGT
>MDTF01008160.1_pt1 | contig 12078 bp, 15 predicted proteins | sample 811191 | NCBI WGS metagenome assembly MDTF01 (sample SAMN05326649, study PRJNA326480) | marine metagenome | isolation source: seawater | place: Southern Ocean | collected 2011
CTTTTTCAAAAGTATAGTTTTGTTAATACTTTTTCAAAAGTATAGTTTTGTTAATACTTTTTCAAAAGTTAATAGCCATTTTTTTCATTGAATACCGACATGGCAGTAGCATATCTTTCTTTATCTGTTTCAGCCAAATCTAAATATTTCTTTTTCTCATCTTCAGTTACCTTTTTCCAAATTTCAGCAACTTCCTTTGCGACATCACCCATATTAATTTTACCATCACCGCCTTTTTTCTCTTTCTTTTTTGCAGCAGTTCGATGTTTGGTAATAACACCACTTCGTTCATCATCGCAAAAGTAAAAGTAGGCAGACCGAGCTCTTTTTGGTTTATTTGGGTCTTTAAAAGCTTTCATTTTTAACTTTGGACCCAAAAATTTATCAGACATTTCTGAAATTTTATCTGTATGACCAAGTTCAACGCACAATTGTTGTAAAAGAGATTTATGGGATTCAAACCAAACATCATTAATATTAACTGTATTATTATGGAATAGTGGAGAATATGTACTTGGATTCATTTTTGAGTTCATTTATACTAATTTTCTTGGTTTGTTCTTAAGCTTTTTTATTAATTTATATATTTTTACTGTAAAATTAATATATAATTAATAAAAGTCAATTTAATATTTAAAATTGTTTTCCCTTGAAAACATTACCAATAATACATTTCATAGTGATAATCTTCAACTGCCCCAGAAGCATAATGGCAAGAACTACAAAAATTACCATAACCTTTTTTATGAAAATTCTCTCCAAGAATAGTTTTACAAACCAAACAGTTATGTTTAAAATAATATTTAATTTTTTTTATGGCTACTTTTCGAAGATATAATTGTTTAACTATATTTGGTGATTCAGATGCAAACAGCGACATTATATAAAATTGATATTTTTAATTTTAATATATTTTTTTTTACATAAAAAAAAATATATTAAAATATGGATACATCAGAAAAGCAAGAAGATGAAATCCTACCACAATACAATATTATAACTGAAGAAAATCAATATGAATTTATAATTTGGTGTTCTGAATTAAAACCACCCTCAATTAGCATTCTTAAATTTAATATGCTCCTTCAAATAAATATGGAAAAATGGGTTTATCAAAATAATATAACTTGGCAATATGCATATGCAAACACCATTGATACTTTAAAAGCCCAACAAGAAATAGAAAATTCAATAAAACAAGAAGAACTAGAACAAGCAGAACTAGAACAAGCAAAACTAGAACAAGTTGAACATCAAAATAGAATGACGATGCCATGTCGTGAGTCTGGTAGATTTCGAAGAGCTTTAGCTGCAAAAGAAGAACTAGAACAGGAAGAACTAGAACTAGAAGATAGAAAAAAAAAAACCATTAGACAAAATCAAGCGTCGAGAATTATTTGCAAAAAGAGCGGAAGAACGTCAAAAATACAAAAAAAGAAAAAGTATTTAATTAAAACAGCACCAACTTTGCCACCATTTTTTAGAAAATTGCAAACTTCTCGTATCGCATTGTATGCATTTCATAGTATAATAATTATTTTTTTCTGTAAATTTCTTATAACATTTATAATGAACGAATTTTGAACAAAGACTACATATAACAACTGGTTTTGAACCCTTTCTATCATAACATATCAAACAATCATTATCTGAATTATTTGGTAAAACAACACTTTCTTCTGATATACCCCCCATAAGATATTTTCGAAGGCTATTTTTTTTATATAATTGTTTATAATTTTTGTCATTATATTCATCAATATTCTGAACAGTATCATAACAAACCTTACTGCAATCACACGATGAATTATCTAAAGAAAAATTGTCAGATAATGTTGGACAAGTTTCTTTTTTTATTAAAACATCATTCATATATATATATATAATTTTAATTACGTCTTCTTGGCAAACGAATCTTATTTTGCAAAATTCTTTCTTTTTTTCTTTTAATTTCCTCATTATCTTTATATTTCTTTAAAGGTCTGAATTTTCTTTCGTTCATTATTTCATTTTCACAAATATATCCATATCTGGCGTTGAAAAATTGTTTCCTTCTCAATTTTTCCTTTTTAAATTCTTTATTTAATTTTTGTATTCTCAAAATTTCTGCTTCAGCAAAAGGTTTTTTTTTACGGGGCATTCGACATAAAACGGGTGGTTTTCCCAATGGGTCATGACTTCTGCAAAAAGGACAATGTTTGTATTTCATATTTTTATTTGGAAATTTATTTTGCTGCGCTTTTAATTTATAACGGCAACCTCTACAAATAGCTTTGTCATTATCACGGTGTCGCATTTGAGTTCCATCCGTTAAATAACCAAGCTTACAATTAATAAATCTGGTTTGTAATCCACCCGGACCTATTTCGGTTGCCTGCTGACAACATAAACTACACAAATAAATTGGAACTTCATCTACTTTTTTAATATTCTTTTTCTTTTTTAGTTCCAAAGAAAGACCCATAGAATCAACCATTTTTCTTGTTTGATGGGCTGACATGATGTAATGCTTATAAATACATATATAAAATTATGATTCAATTTATATATTTTATTTATGGTATTTTCTTGTCAGAAAATACCATAAATAAAATATAAAGTTATATTAGTTAATGACAACAAAAAAAACAAAAAAAACAAAAAAAACAAAAAACAATAAAACAAAAAAAACAAATAAAACAAAAAAATTAAGAATAAAACCAGATAAAAGAAAATATTCAGACAACAATTATCCATATAGAAACCATACGAAGAAACAAGCTGTAGAAAGTTTTAAAAAATTAAAAGCGGTAAAAGACATTAGTTCAAAGTCATTGACTGGCAACATAACGGTAAATTATGGAACGGAAGCACTTCGTATAAAAACAAAATATCGCGGAAAATCCAATTTAGAAAGATGGAAGAACCCAAAAGCCAGAACTAAAATGATACAATTCGCAAAAAAACTTCAACAATATGATATAGATAACAAAAACATTAACCCAGGACCTACTATTTCTCTTCAACGTGCAATATCACTACAATGGGGAACCATAAATACAATGCGTCCAGCAGCGGCTCTCAATATTTACAAAAAATACAAAGCAAAAAGCGTTTTGGATTTCACTGCTGGGTGGGGTGCAAGAATGATAGCCGCCGCCGCATTAGACATAAATTATATTGGCATCGATTCTAATAAGAAATTAAAACCCGGATACAAAAAAATACAATCGACAATAAAACCATATACAAAAAGCAAAATAAAGATGATATTTAAAGAGGCGGAAAAGGTGGATTTTAGTAAATTACCACGGTACGATTTTGTTTTCACTTCACCACCATATGAATATTTAGAAGTCTATGAAGGTATGACGAACTATGAAGGAACTGAAAAAATAAAGCAACCATCGTCAGCAAAGTTAATAAATAAAAGCACAGCGCCAGAATTCTATACAAAATTTATGATACCGACACTAAAATCGGCATACAAGTACTTACCAAAAGGAAAATTTATTTGTTTGAATATACCTGATATGATGTATGAAAAAATAAAAAAATTGTGGAAAAAAGCGGATAAAAAAGAATTGTATGTTATTACAAAACGTATTGGTAGTTCTGTTGAAAAAGCTGGCAGACGAGGTTCAGAATATATATATTGTTGGAAGAAGAAATAAGAACATTTATTCTACGTGTAAATATGGTTTATCCATTTTTTTATGTCTGTGGCGATTACAGTATTTATTTACGAAAGATGAAATAGCGGTTGAAATTGTAATATAAATGCATTGAATTAGATAAATTATTATAACTGCAATAACCATCCAATTTATTAATGCATTCAGTTGATGATAAAGTAAAGTTTCACCCATTTTTTTTATTATTTTTATTAGTGATTAAATCCACTAATAAAAAAAAATTTATCAATTTATAACATTTAATAGCTAGTATTGGTTTTTAGGGACCTCTTTCTTGAACGTGTATTATAATGTTTCCTCAAAATATGTTCTTTCAAACTTTCTTCTCTATCGTCCTCTTCTTTTTCTTCACCTGACTCATCACTTGACTCATCACAAGATTCTTCACCAGATTCTTCACCAGATTCTTCACATATGTTGGTTTGTTCTTCATAAACATGAAAGTTGCTGCGGTCAAACTCTTCAAAACGATTAACTTCCCAAAATCCAAACCACGTATATTCAAAATCACCATTGAGCACACATATAATTAGGAGGCCCAAATCAGTTTTCAACTGTAAATCCAAATCCCAATTGTTAAAGTGTCCAGTCACTAATCCAAAAATAGGAATTGAGTGAATTGCGTAATAAATCGTGTCTCTTTTCCCTAGTAAAACCGTTCCACACGCTGGGATAGCATGATATCCCCATAAAATTTGCCCAATGAAATAAGTAAATACAGCATCGTAATAAATACAAAAACCATTTTCAATAAAAGGTTGTATGGTGCATAATGGAGTTCCTTTCGAAAATGAATGCAAATCTTTATATTTTGAAATTTTATTCAAGAATCGATATGCTGAAAAACAAAATACAATAGTATATAACAAGTTTTTTTTCCAATTATCAATGTTCTTTATAAAACTGAAAAGAACCAATCCAATACCCAAAATTTCAAGAATAGACATTTTAATTATTTATGATTTTATAAAGTTTAATTTTATAATACCAAAAACAGTTAAAAAAAAAATCAATTTTATATTTTTTGATTTTTATATTTTTTTATATTTTTTTATATTTTTTTATATTTTTTTATATTTTTTATATTAAAACTGAATTGTTTGTAAAATTGGTAAAATTATTTGTAATGGGGTGACTATATCCAAAGGCCTCGTAGATGATGCTATCATCATTTGGAATGTATGTACCAATAGGCTCCAAATCACCATTTGTATCGTATAACATCAATAAATCTACGTGTCCAGTGTAATTTCCATCGTCAATGAAGTATTCTTCACCATCGATTGTTATCTGACCATAATTTGCTATATAATCATTAAGATTTTCATAATCTACATCCATTTCTTCATCATCTGTTTCTTCATCTGTTTCTTCATCATCTGTTTCTTCATCTGAATCACTAATCAAATCCGGCATTTCTTCATCATCTGTTTCTTCATCATCTGTTTCTTCATCTGAATAACTAATCAAATCCGGCATTTCTTCATCTGAATCATTAATCTGTTCATTTATTTGATGAATATTATCAACGTTTGTAGAAAGAATTGATTGACATTTTTCAATCACAAAATTATTTGAAAGAACGACATCATCTTCATCACCAATGTCTGTATCTTTAACAAATTCACGCATTTCAACAATACAATATTTATAGTGAATTAAGCACGCTTGGGCTGCTTCTAATTGTCTTCTCAACATGGCAATTGTTCTGGCATCACTTTGAGATGTATTATTTGGAGTCATTTTTTGTTTTATTTGTTTTTTTTGTTTTTATATATTTGGGAATACTTATCAGCCTTTACATAAAAAAAATATTCAATTTAAAAATTTATATTGACATTTTATTTTCAATTTTATAATCAAATTACCTGCGACGAAAACTACGTGCCAAACTATAACCAGCACCAGCTGTTAAACCACGTCTAGCATTTCGACCATTGCAAATGTCTCCACAAGTGATTTCACCTGAACACAGACTAATAATAACTATTATTATACAAATAAAGGTTATCATTAGCATTAAGAATTTACATATTACAAATTCTTCACATATAGCTATACCCACACCAATCAATAAATCCGTTACTATTTCTCCAAGAATGTCATCATCGTCTTCTTCTGCTACTGCTTTAGTAACGAAAAAGCCCAAAAAGAGAACTAGAAAGAAAGAAGATACTATTGATTTTTTACTGAACATTTTGAATTTTTTGAATTTTATTATTTGAATAGTTTTACTCATAAAAAAAAATATTCAATTTAATAAGTTATTAGAGAATACCAAAGACAATTTTTCTCTCATAACTCTTTTCCGAAAAAACCTGCTAAAGGTATAATACCGGATTGTATATTTAGCTGTAAAAAATCGGAAATAATCTTATATCTATATATATAATGTCAGAATTTGCGGCAGAGTCAAAAGAGTCAAAAGAGTCAAAATTTGAGGCAGACGCAAAAGAGTCAAAATTTGAGGCAGACGCAAAAGTAATCAAACTTTATCCCAACAAAGAATTAATGTCGGATAAATCGAACGATTTATCAAAAGAATCGAACGATTTACCAAAAGAATTATATTCGGTTAAATCATATTCGGTTGAATTAACAAAATTACTTGGTTCCGGTAGTTGGAATGATGTTTATTCTTTTAAATTATCTGATAATTCGTCCCCCGATAGAGATGTTAAAAATTATTGTATAAGATTATCAAAACCCAAAGACAAAGATGATGGAAAGACGGAAGACGAAAAAAAAGAAGAAGAAAAAAGACAATACGACAACAATGGACTTGAATCTCAAATCACATTATTCAGCGAATGTAAGCAATTTATACCTAAAAGTTTTCAAACTGGTGAATATGAGGAGAAACAGAAACAAGGTTCATATATAATAATGGAAAAATTAGGATTGGATTTGCCCGATTTATCGTTGTCCGATGAATGGAAAAATTGGCTTAAAGAAAAAAATAAAATTCATCGTATAAGGTTTTTCAAACAAATAGTGGAATGCGTTGAATGTATGCATAACAAGGCTAATTTATGTCATTTTGACATAAAGGCTGACAATATGATGATATTGGATGAAATCATCGTACCAAACAATCCTGTAAAAACTATAAAAAATATTAATGAAAACCTTTCAAATAAAAAAAGAGTTGTAAAACTAATTGATTTCGGAACTTCTAAAAAAGCTTACAGGAACGAGTTTTACAATGACTTCGAAAAAAATTACAAAGAAAATTACAAAAAAGAAAAAGAAGACAGTGTGGAATGGAATTATTTCCTTGCATTTCAAGAACGGGAAATAAAGAGTAGAAACTGGCATTACGACCCTACAGACGTTGCAATCTATGATATATTATATAAAGAGTACTACCGCAAACAATATTTCGATGTCCAATCGCACACACCCGAATATATGTCTCCTGAAATGAAAGAAGCTTCAAAGCAATTCGATTCACCATCTTCGGGATTTTTTGATGGCATCAAAGATGGCATCAAATATACAATTTGCAAACGCCCTCCTTGTCCTCCAATAGTGTATTACGACCTTCGTGCAGATTTATGGGCTTTGGGTGTCATATATGGTCATTTACATTTGGAAGAAGATGAAATGCCCAAACTTTTTGAACTAGATATTAAAAAAAGATATCGAACTACAAATGAAATCCTTAAAGACTTGGATGAAATTATCAAATATCATCCGGTGAAACAAAATCGGGAAAAAAAAAGTGATGATGATGCAAATATGAATGCTAAAACAGATTCAAAAGGAACATCAATATTAAAAGGTTGCACCATTTGTGGTGGAAGAAAGTTTAAACGCAAAAAGAATAAAACGAAGAAAAAGAGCAAGAAAAAGAGCAAGAAAAGGAGGAAGAAAAGAAAGAAGAGGAAGAAAACAAAGAAAAGGAAGAAAAGAAGAAAAAATTAAACGGTCTTAAAGAAATGTTGTTACCTGTTACTGCTTTTATGCAGTTTATTTGTTCATATTTTTTGTAAAAATAAAAAAAATAGATTACATAGAAATGACAAATATACAGATTATGGGCAAAGCAATGGATATAGTTATTCTGGCATGCGTTTGTTATCCTTTTGAAATTGCTTCATAGCTTCACGCTTTTTTTCTTGCACATTTATACAATATTGGTCCAGACTCAATGTCCCAGAATCGAGTCCTCCGGCACCCAATCCGGCTGTAATATATTTGTACACTTTTACTTGTTTTTTCTGACCAATTCTGTGAGCTCTAGCAATTGCCTGGTCTTCAACTGCAGGATTCCAGTGAGGACTTGTGAAAAACACGGTAGAGAATTGTTGTAAGTTTAATCCTTCACAACAACTTTGAATTTGCACCATCAAAACATCAGGCGATAATGTCGGTATTATTTTTCGGTCTTTTGCTGTAGTATTTCCGTTCAACATTTTAACTTCAAGTTTGTATTGTTCTTTTAATGTTTTATTTATTACATCCATTTCTCGAACATAATGACAAAACACAAGAGAATTATGACCTTCTTTTTTCTCTTTCATAATTTGTTCGCAAATTATTCGTATTTTGGTATTCGTTTTATTTTTCAAATTTTCACATTTTGCGGGAATGGTTCCATTTGATTTCAAATTGTCAAGATGTTCTGTGATAATTCCGGGATAGACGCAAGCTTGACGAGCTCTAGTAAGCATTGGTAATGGTGATTCTCCTCCTAAAAATCGCATTACTTCATTAACATTTTCAACGGTAACGTTTGTAAATCCCAATTTTGAATGAATTTCGCGCAATAATTCCCTTTCTTCATTTGAATCATACTTAATAATTTTGATAACATTTTCTTTATATGGTTTTAATTTCAAGCCAACATCTTTTTTTGACCGCATCATAACGTATGGTTTCAAAATTTCTACAACTTTTTCAGGATTTTCACGAATTTCATCCCAAACACCCATTAATTTACACAATGAAACCAAATCTTTTTCGGAATTTTGAATAGGTGTTCCGGTCATAAACCATTGACACTTACTTTGCAATTTTGCAGCACCTTTATGTTTATTACTTTTTTGATTTCTCAAATGATGTGCCTCGTCATACATGATACGGTCCCATTTAATTTCCCATAATGGTGAAGTCCATTTTGTACTTTTCGAATTTTTCCTTGTTGAAATCATACCATATGTTGTGAGAACAATGTAATGCTTTTTAATTTCTTCAATTGGTGTCTTCGCAGCCTGGCCTCGAAATACAAATGGTTGAAAACCGAACCATTTATAAATAAGTTCATCCCATTGATTCAATAGAGCAGATGGCACAACAATTAATGTATTCTTTTTGAAATTTCCAACCCATGTGCCCAGCATCATAATAGTTTTTCCGAGTCCCATTTCATCAGCAATTAATCCAGATTGCCCTGTTGGGACAAAAACACTGGGGAATTTTTCATAATAACCCAATTCCTTGAGAATGGCCCATCGAATAGCTTTTTGCTGATAAGATTTTTCATGAATTCCGAAAAGTTTCATCCATTTTTTTACGTTAGCAATTCCTTTTTCACATTTTGTATTAACATCTGTCATTAATTTTTTTAATTTTTTTTATATTTTTTATATTTTTTTTAGTTTTTTTTTTATATTTTTTCAAATGAAAAACTATAAAAGTTGAGTTAGTGCAATAAAAAAAAGGCTTTATATGTTCAATTTAATGTTACACTTTTTCTTTAAAATACATTTTTTATCCAATTATTTTGCTTTTGAAGCAAACCAGGTTATGAGCCCAATGGCTGCACCAGCCCAAATGTGATGGTAATATTTTGATAATTCAAATTGTGTGTAATTAATGAATTGGCAAAACGGCGAACCAAGGGTGAAAACATTTCCAATTATTCCTGTAATTGAAATTGAAATGCAATTCGAAATATAAATTTGAACGCAAATCCAGTGAAGTGAAGATGTTAGGAAAACAATTCCCAAAAACCTTGCTATTAAACCTCCGTATTCTTTTATTGTTGATACCATTTTAGATGAAAAAATATCTAAAATGATATAATCAAATCAATTTAAAAAAAAAAATATGTGCATTTTTTAGTTTTTTTTTCTTTTTTTTTCTTGTTTTTTTGTTTTTTTTGATTTTTTTTGATTTTTAATATTCCATTGGAACTAGCGAAATAAAACTAATAATGTTGCTTCTAACGTCAAGTGGTAGTTTATTTCCGGGAAGATAATTATAATAGTTAATTGTATAATCTTCACATCTTTTTTTTAATTTCAATAAATTCTTTTTGAATTTTTTGAGGTAATTTTCCTGTATGTATTTTTCACCATTCCAATATGTGTGAAGAATTATTCCTTTACTGGCTGCGTCTTCTAATTCCAATATTTCCTTATCAACCACTGGTAGAAAATCTTTTATTAATTTGTTATAAACGACTCGAATAAAACCAGACCACTGTATTTTTTCTTCCAAATTATTGAACTTTTTCAAAATTTTCAAGATAAGAGGACGAACCGCACGACATTTTCCATAGGTTGTTATGCATTTATCATTCAACGCATTTGTTGTTTTTTTTGTTTTTTTCAAAATTTCAAAGTGAAGTAAATATATCGACATTTTTGTGAATTGGTTTTTGATAAGATACAAATCATATGAAGAAAAAAATCAATTTATATGTGCATTTTTTAGATTTTCTTGATTTTTTTGATTTTTTTTTTGTTTTTTTTTTATTTTTACCAATCTTTTTTCCATGTTTTTAAAATAAGGTCATTTATTTCTCTAGTAAACTCATCTAAATTTTGACCGAAATGAATTTCCAATTTTCGTTTAATGTGACACCAACTCCTATTGAGATGATTCGTCGGAGATGTCATTATTGTAAATATTTCATCCTCTATAGAATGCAGAAAATTCATTTTAATATCGGATACAATAGGCTGCCAATGGTCTTCTTTATACGAATCGTATTCGTAAATTTTTCGTAATATTTCTTCAGGTAAATGGAACATTGTTATTTGTTATTTGTTGTTTTTATAGGATACATCATTATATAAAGAAAAAATTCAATTTATATGTGCATGATTTTTTTTTGATTTTTTTTTTTTGATTTTTTTTTTTTGATTTTTAGTTTCCAAAAACGTAAGTAATTTGAGTTTCAATTTCATCAGGATTGCTTTTTTCATCTTCTTCGTCACAGATATCAGACCAGAGCGTTCCTTCTCTATGTTCTTTTTCAAAAATTGGTTTAAGGTTAGCACGGAATTTTTCTTCTAATTTTATTTCGGAAATTCGTGCGATTTTAGTTTTTTTAGTTTTTTTTGTTTTAATTGTTGCAACTTTTTCAACTTTTGTTTCTACTTTTGTTGGACGACTTTTGAGTTTGGGCCATATTTTTCTTTCAATTAAAATATTTTCAGTTTGTGGAATTGTTTTGGCATTTCCCACAGTTGTCCAGCCATTTTCATTGACCGAAAATTTGTGTTTTCGGATTGGCCCTCGGAGCTGTGTAACTCTTTTAGGTCTGGGTTTTTTACAATGATTGGTGGTGTGACCTCTGAAATTGCAATTTTTGCATTGTGTGTTGGCAAGGACCTCACATTCACGGATGCGGTGACCCTGTTCGTGGCAGAAAGCACACGATTTGTTGGAACGTTGGTATTGATTAGACATTTTTGAGTATAATGTTATAGTATTGAATATTTGTTAGATGAATGAACTGAATTACCGAGAAAAAATATCAATTTAACAGGTATTCCTTGGAATATTTTGATATATAACCAGGCATATCCGTTAAAATAAGATATATTACCAGGCACCAGGGATTTAGAGATGCTCGATATTATACCTGGGATTATTAGATATATTACCAGGCATCATGGTTATTTGAGATATATTACCAGGCATCATGGTTATTTGAGATATATTACCAGGCATCATGGTTATTTGACCCCCATTATAGGGAAAAAACAAAGAATTCAAATAAAATTGATGAAAATTTATTTATTAACCAGATAAGCATTCAAAAAATAATATAAAAAATTAATAAACTATTAAACACCTATCAAAAATGTCTTCTGTCCCAACTACCATTCCATCTGAAACCATGAGTTTGTACTGTGAAGTTCAACGCCTCGAATCTCTTTTGAAGAATTCTCATGCTGAAAATTCTAAATTAAGAAAAAAAATGGTAAAAATCATCAAAAAAACTAACGAAATTTTAAAAAAAAACCCATCTGGCAAATCGAAAGATTACGAAAAGGAAAAAGCCAAATTTCAAAAAGAAAAAGCCAAATTTGAGAAGCAAAAAACCGATTTCGCTGAAAAAATGAAAGCTAAACTTTTAAAAGACAAAACTGAAAAAGCTGAAAAATTGAAAATTAAAAAAGCCAAACTTTTAAAAGACAAAACTGAAAAAGCTGAAAAATTGAAA
>MDTF01007260.1_pt1 | contig 12077 bp, 15 predicted proteins | sample 811191 | NCBI WGS metagenome assembly MDTF01 (sample SAMN05326649, study PRJNA326480) | marine metagenome | isolation source: seawater | place: Southern Ocean | collected 2011
CTATAGCAGGTGGTGTTTATATAATTCACATAGACGTACCAGAGATAGGCCAAAAAGTCCTAAAATGGTTTGGAGTAATGCGTCCAGTTGACCTTGATAATTTCTGATATGAAAAAGCAACTAAGTATCATTTTAATAGCCACCCTCGGACTTGGTTCCGTTTGGGCTGGAAATCCTGACCGTGCAGGTTCTGCCGGAGCCAGTCAGTTGTTAATCAATCCATGGGCAGCTTCAAACGGACTGGTGGGTGCTAACATGGCAAGTGTCCGTGGTTTAGAATCTGTATTCACAAATGTTGCAGGACTCGCTTTTATCGAGCAAAGTGAACTCATCACTTCGAACTCTATCTATTTAAAAGGAACTGGAATTCAATTGAACTCAGTAGGATTTGCAACAAGAGTTGGTTCATCAGGCGTACTAGGCCTTACGGTAACATCTATGAAATTTGGAGACATACCTATCACAACGGAAGATTTACCTGAAGGGGGAATAGGAACATTTTCTCCTAGCTTTTCTAACATCGGCGTCAGCTATTCTAAGGAATTTTCTAACTCAATTTACGCGGGATTCACACTGAGAATTATCGGGGAATCAATCTCCAATGTAAAAGCCAGTGGAGTGGCTTTTGATGCTGGAATACGTTACGTTACTGGAGATAATGACAGAATGCGTTTCGGAATTTCTCTAAGAAACGTTGGACCTCCGATGAGATCAGCTGGCGATGGTTTAACTGTCACTGCTACACCACAGGGTGCATCAAGTGCGCTTACAGTACTGCAGAGATCTGAGAGATACGAATTGCCATCCTTGGTGAATATCGGCATTGCTTATGATGTCGTTACTGAAGAGAAGCTGGTTGTAGAGCTTAATGGAATGTTTACATCTAACTCATTTACAAAAGACCAATTTGGATTTGGAGCAGAGGCAAGAATTGGAAACAATTTAGAGCTTAGGGCAGGTTACCTTTATGAACAGGGGTTAGGATCGGAAGATAATGTTACAACAGCTTACACGGGTCCCTCAGGTGGACTGACCGTTAAGTTACCCGCAGGATCTAGCGGATCGATCATCGGACTTGACTATTCATACAGAACGACAAATCCATTCGATGGGACACATACAATTGGATTGAAAATATCCATCTAGGAGAAAGAAACCCTCTTAAAACTTATATCATTGAGAGGGTCAGCAATGGCCCTCTCAATTGTTTTTAGATCTATAGAAAATGTCAGATATATCATACTATACAGAAGAAGGTTATAAATCTCTTAAAGATGAGGTACATCAACTAAAAACTGTAGACAGAACCAAGATTAGCGCACAAATAGGCGAGGCAATCGACAAAGGTGATTTAAGCGAAAACGCGGAATATGACGCCGCCAAAGACGCACAAGGTCTTCTTGAAGCAAAGATTTCTAAATTGGACAATCTTTTGGCCAATGCAAGAGTCATTGACGATACAGGAATTGACAATTCTAAAGTGTTTATTCTTTCAATTGTAACCATTCGCAATCAAAATAACGGCATTGAGGTCACCTATACACTGGTCGCGGAAAATGAAGCGAACCTAGCTGAGAAAAAAATCTACATCGATTCACCAATTGGAAAGGGTTTACTGGGTAAATCAGTAGGTGATATCGCGATTGTAGAAGTACCTGCGGGGAAAATACCATTCGAAATACTTAAAATATCCAGATAGATTTGTCGAGTATTTTTAGCAAAATAATACGTGGAGAAATACCCTGTCATCAAATCTCTGAAAGCGATTTATATTTTGCTTTTCTAGACATTTCTCCTCTTGCAAAAGGTCATGTATTGATTGTCCCGAAAAGAGAAGTGGATAAATATTTTGATTTAAATACTGAAGAAATTTCTGGGATCAACATTTTTGCAAAAAAAATCGCTGTTGCCATCGAAAAAGCAATTCCTTGCAAGCGTGTTGGAGTAGCGATTATTGGACTGGAAGTACCCCATGCTCACATGCATTTAATCCCCTTAAATTCGGTTGAGGATATTAATTTTGAAAGAAAGAAATTGTCACTGTCCGAAGCAGAATTTAAAGAAATTGCTGAGGCAATAAAATATCAGCTTAAAAATCTAAAATAGCTGTCATGATGGTCAGGACCCCATCGACTTCTCGAGTCCATATAGGCCTAACATGACCATCTACTGCTGAGATGTTGTTATAATCACCAAAGAAAACTTCTCCCTTCGGAAGAAATGGGGATTCTGATACAATTTGATTTACAAAGGACTCTCCCCCATCAAATGAACTTGCAACGTAGACATCGGTTGTAGAGTCTTCGTGGTTGCGTCTGTCGTAAAAAACAATGTGAATTCCTCCATTTGAGGGATCTACCGCCATCCAAGTAAAGAACTGCTGCTTTCCTGGCACATCGTCATTGACACGAATTGGAGGACACCAAGACTCGCCGTTGTTGTCAGAATAGGTTACGAATACATCTAAATCATTTACGCCATGTCTCTCATCAGTCCAGTTAATATAGATACGTCCATAATGCGGAGAGTCTGGTGCCAGATCTACTGCTGTAACTGGCATGCCATTGACGCGACCTATTGACTCTACAGTTTGAGCCCAACCTCCGACAATGTCCGCAGCCTTGACATCATGCTCCAACCATGTTTTACCACCATCATAACTTCGGTCAAACAGAATAGATTCATTAACAGCCCATGCCACATACAACTCATCGTTGGGACCAACAGATGGGACAGCACCTTCAGTGGTTTCGTCATCGTCTAAACAATCTCCTGCCTTTTCACTAATTCTGACTGGGGTAGACCATGCAACCGCCTTTCTATCTGAGAAACTACATAATATGATCGTAGAGTCTTCGGGAGAACGGCTGTCATATTGATCAAATTGAGTCCAGCAAGCATGAATCATTTTTCCATCTGATGTAGCTACTGCCCATTCCTTGTCTTGATCTTTCGGGTGCTCTAATCCTATACTCCCTCCATCGCTCCACTTTTTTCCATTGTTTGTAGAATGTTGACATACAATCCGGTCTAGCAACATGTCACTACTCCATCCTTGGCCTTCTGGATCACTCAAATGAAGGTAATAGAAATCTCCATTGGGTGACGAGATCACACACGGATCACCATAGACACCAAAACTCGATTCCAATGTATTTTGCTTCCAAGTAAGCCCGCCATCCTTAGATCGATAGACATTGTCTAAAATACTACCTGCTACAACGATTTTTGGGTTTTTTTGACTGATCGCGATGCTTGGCTCACATGGCTGAAACCCCGTTGTAGTATACTCAAGACCTATCCGTACATTTTGAGGTACTTGCGAAAACGTGTTGTTTTCTAACGCAACACATACAAGACACAAAGAAAAACAATGAAATAAAAAGACTCGAAGATGACACTTCATTACTTTTTCGCTTCAATGAGTCGATTCAAATCAGAGATAAGTGCCAGCAACTCTTCATGTATCGCATTTTGTAACGTTAGGAGTTCATCATCAGTAAGCTCTGCCAATTTCTCTTCAGCAGCGTGGTCGTGGATGTGCAGCTCTCCTTCCTCATGGTTACAAGCTGTACCTGGAAGCTTGACCATTGTTTTACTCCAGGCAATATACCTAGCATCCAAAGACACAAGCTTGGTGAATGAGCTGTCCGCTGGAGGAGTTTGTGAAAACTCGGTTGCAAGTCGCCCATGAAATTCTTTGGCCAATTTTCCACTTTCATCGTGAACGGAAATTGCCTTTGACTTAGAGTTGCTTACTTCTTGTGAATCGTGATTGTGCTCATTGTGAGAAGCGTCTCCGCAAGATGCGAAAGAGAACATTGCTAGAATGGCCGTTAAAACTTGAATTGAAATTTTCATGATCGATAGAATAATATTTTACTAATTTAAATCTTTTTTAGGAACTGGATCATCACCTGAAGTTCCCCAAGGATGACATTTTCCTATTCTTCGCAATGTTAATCTTAAACCTCTCAATGAGCCCCACTCTTCAAAAGATTGAATTGCGTAATTTGAACATGTTGGGTTGTGTCTGCAATTGACCCCAAGAAACGGGCTAAGCAATACTTGATATGTTCTAATGAAAGCAATAAAAATAACTCGCATAGCTCAAAGATAGTATGAGGCAAATTAAAAAGGCCAATTCTCAAACGCCATAATCACGGCGAGACCCAATGTAGCTCCACCCACAACAAGTTGCTGGGACCGTTCATGAATCCCCAAGGCTCTACCAAAAGAAAAAAGAGACAATGTGACAAGCAAAATGACCAATTGACCTATCTCAACCCCCAGATTAAATTTGAGAAGGGGAATGATAAAACTTGAATCCTGTGAGGACGAAATTCTGTAAAAGGAAGAAAACCCCAAACCGTGAATAAGACCAAAAAGCAATGTGAACAGATACATTGACTTTCTGAGAACTTTTGTCGAATTGATGACGTTGAATCCACTGATTTGAAAAACAGCTGTGCCTACAATTGTTAGGGGAATAAGAAATTCCACATACTCGATCAGACTTCTGACAACATCAAAGCCTGCAAGAAGAAGTGTCAGTGAATGTCCTATTGTAAATGCTGTAGCCAACAACGCCATGCGTCCCAATTTAGTGAGATCGAAAGATGCTGCCAACGCAACTAAAAACAGTATGTGATCTAGACCTTCAAAATCTGTAATATGAGATGCTCCTAATAGAATATCCTTCATCGCTCAGTATTGATCAATCACTTGATGCGTTGGTAAGCACAAATTGTGAACGCATATTCATGGCGTTCATCAGCTGAATGATCATCAATAACTCGCATTTCCCACTGTGATGCATCGAATTCTGGGAAAAATGCATCACCATCAGGTGTGCCGTGAACGTGGGTAATATACATGGTGTCCACAAGTTGTAATTCTAAAGCAAGTGCGTAAATCTGACCGCCACCAATGATGAAACAATCAGTTTCTCCAGCTTTTCGCGCAATTTCTATCGCCTGTTCTAAAGAAGTAGACAAAACAGCCGGTGATGCATCATACGCACCATTTCGACTTAAAATAATATTGGGTCTTCCTGGAAGAGGCCTGTATTTGTGAGGGATGCTTTCATAATTCATTCGCCCCATGATCACGTGGCGGCCTCTCGTTGATGCTTTAAAAAACGACATGTCATCTGGCAGTGACCATGCCAGGTCGTTGTTCTTGCCGATGACTCGGTTGTCAGCAACAGCAGCAATTAAACTAATGTGCATCACGTTGTTGTCAGATTCACTCATACAGAAATGGGAGCTTTAATGTGAGCTTGAGGCTCGTAGTTGACCAGTGTAAAATCTTCATGGGTAAAATCGAATAGGTTCTTAACCTTTGGATTCATAAGCATCGTAGGAAGCGAACCCGGCGTTCTAGATATTTGCTCGCGAGCTTGTTCGACATGGTTAGAGTACAAGTGAACATCCCCGAATGTATGAACAAATTCACCGGGTGCAAGTCCACAAACTTGAGCCATCATCATTGTGAGAAGAGCATAAGAAGCAATATTAAACGGAACTCCTAAAAAAGTATCTGCAGAACGTTGATAAAGTTGGCAATTAAGCTTCCCCTCACTGACATGAAACTGAAACAAGCAATGACAAGGCGGAAGTGCCATTTCATCAATAAAACTAGGATTCCAAGCACTAACAACATGACGTCTTGAGTACGGGTTGTTTTTAATAGAATCGATAACCTTGAGAATCTGGTCTGTCGAAGACCCATCAGGGTTGGGCCATGAACGCCACTGATATCCATATACCGGACCAAGGTCACCATTTTCATCAGCCCAATCATCCCAGATTCTAACTCCGTTTTCTTTCAGGTACTTGATGTTCGTGTCACCTTGGATAAACCAAAGCAATTCATGGATGATGCTTCTCAAATGAAGTTTCTTCGTTGTAGTCACGGGGAAACCTTTAGACAAGTCAAACCGCATTTGGTATCCAAAACATCCAAGTGTTCCAGTACCTGTTCTGTCGTCTCGCACGACCCCATTTTTTAACAAATGGTCCAGTAAATCAAGGTATGCCTTCATGGAGCGAAGATAACCAACAACTATTGCCAAATACGCAGATTTTTACCCTCAGGATCAACTTCTTTGACTCTGTAAATGATATTGATAAAGAAGATATGTAGCAGCAGGCCTAAATGAATCGGAACCAGATAAAACGGCCATCCAAGGGAGGGGAATAAAAAAGGATTTGTCACCTCGGGAGGTTCCGTAACAAACATGTAATTTGCTACTACACCCGTGGGACTTTCAACATACATATTTAGAAAACCATTGACAAAAACCATCAACGTGGAAATAGCCGCAGCAAATAAGTAAGACCGCAACCAGTCAAAAGATTTGAGTCTCATTCCATAGATGCGAATCATGACAATGGGGACTACAAAAAGACCAGTATGGACGAGGGTATAGTGCAAAAGAACAAAAGGAGAATCACCTACAACTAAAAGAGGGGTAAGCAAAGAGTAAAATCCACCAATAAGAGACATAAAGAATGTGTAGACGAAGAGTTTTCGGTTTCTAAAGAAGCAATTCAGTGCCAGAAGCCAGAAGTTAAGTCCACAAAAGTGGAGAGGAATAGAGCGGTGAAAAGAAAATGTTTGGTCTGGATTGAGAAGAGAGTAAGTCGGGAGTATCAGATGGATGACAACAATCGCAAACCCCAGTCTCTTCAAGGATGAATTTCTCTTTAAATAATGAAGGTTGTCGAAATATCGAATCACCCTCCAACCCACAAACAGCGCACATCCCATCATCATCCAATACCTAACCTCGGTAGGAAAAATGGCCACGTCATAGTTGTTCATTCAAGCAATTTAGGACATTGACTGATTCAAATCAAGCGGTTTCTGTCAAAATTGTTTGTGTAGGGAAGGCGAAATTCAATTGTGCTTCATTAAACTTGGTTAAAACCTCCATGTTGACTCCGCCTTGAGTGTTGGCCCAGTGGCCCGACTTATTGATATAATAAGTGCAGTTTACATTGAGACTGAAATCACCAAAAGAGCTAAACCAGACCGTAAACTCATCCTCGGTATCAGTTCTCTCTGAGATAATTTTACGTAAAATATCAATTGCTTCCTGAATTCTCTGTGGAGTTGTGTCGTAAGTCAGCCCCAAAGCGATTTGAATCTTACGTGAAGGTTCAGCTGTGACATTTTCTACAGCAGAACTGGTAAAACTGTTGTTGGGTATTGTTACCATTCTGCCCTGAAGAGTGATGATTCTAGAAGAGCGAATTCCAATTTCTTTCACCGTACCGTCAATTCCATTGACGACAATCCGATCTCCTACTTTAAAAGGTTTGTCAATAAAAACAGTAATTCCACCAAAAATATTAGCAACAAAATCCTTCGCAGCCATCGCCAAGGCGAGACCCCCTATTCCTACACCTGCCAGCATGGCTCCAACATCGAACCCAACATTATTCATTGCTGTAATGACACCTAAAACCCAAATTCCAGATCTCAGTGTTTTTCTTAAAATGGGTCCGATTTGATTAATCATTGACTCTTTAGAAGTTGCACTGATGTTTGTGATGACATTGGCTACCACCGCATCGAGCAACCTGGCAGCAAGCCAAGTGAAATCAAGAACAACAACGATTTGAAAAATTGCATCCACCAAATCACCAGAACCACCAAAAGTTAAGTGAGAATAACCCAAGTAAAAACCAAGTAAAACAAATGCAAGAGCGATAGGCTCTTCGATTGAATCAACAATGATGTCATCCAAGTCACTCTCTGTTGTAGCAGTAAACTTTTTAAGATATTTAGAGAATATTCTATAGACTACACGCGCTACAACTACGCTCCCCACTATATATAACAAAGCTATTAACCACTCAGTTAAGGGATTTCCAAAATAAATTAGTGAATCAAATGTTTCCATTCAGCTAAAATCGGAAAACTAACTGATATCTTTGCATTATGTTGAAAAATCTTCAAACAGGTCCTTCTTTAAGGATTGGAGTTTTAGGTGGCGGACAATTGGGCCTCATGATGATTCAATCTGCCATCAATCTTGATTTAAGGGTGGAGGTTATGGATCCTTCTAACCAAGCACCATGTGCCAGATTAACGCACAGGTTTGTCCAAGGGGATTTGAACAATGTCGAATCTGTGTATCAATTTGGAAAGGATCTGGACGTTGTTACAATTGAAATCGAACATGTCAGCGTGGAAGGTCTTCGTAAATTAGAGCAATCTGGAGTGAAGGTGGTACCTAAACCTGACCACATTGCCATTATTCAAGACAAAGGCCTCCAAAAACAATTTTTCAAAGACAATCAAATACCTACTTCAGATTTCATTTTAATAGAATCAGGTGGGGACATCTCTTCACTGGGACTTCCTATCGTTCAGAAACTAAGAACAGGAGGGTATGATGGACGAGGCGTACAAATATTAAAAACCACGAATGACATTTTAGAAAGAGGGTTTGTCGAGGCGAGTGTCCTAGAGAAAGCCGTCGACATTGACAAGGAGCTGGGTGTGATTGTGGCGCGAAATGCTTCTGGAAAAACATCTATTTTTCCAGTTGTTGAATCTGTCTTCGATCCCAAAGTAAATCTGGTTTCTTCGTTAATATCACCCGCAAATATTGATGTGGACACCGCAGCGAAGGCACAAAAACTTGCTTTGAGTGTAGTTGAAGCTATGGATTTCGAAGGATTAATGGCTGTTGAGTTGTTCTTAGATGCCGATGGAAATCTGCTTGTAAATGAAGTTGCGCCTAGAACACACAATAGCGGACACCACACCATAGAGGCAAACCGCACGTCACAATTTGACCAGCACCTGAGAGCAGTCGTTGGGATTCCCTTTGGAGACGTGAGCCTTCTTCACAATGCGGCAGGAATGATGAATCTTTTGGGGAGCGCCGATGCATTTGGGGCACCTGTTTATGACGGATTGTCCGAAGCTCTTTCAATGCCTGGAGTTCACCCGCACTTATACGGAAAGTCGGAAGTGAAACCGTATCGAAAGATGGGGCACATTACGGTGACAGGATCAGACATGAATTTCGTACAAGAAAAACTGTTGAAACTTCGTGATTCACTATGCGTAAATGGGTCAAAAAAAAAGTAACTTGTTGGTATGATTAAACCTCATGTCGCAGTCCTCGCTGGAGGTTATTCAGGTGAATATGGCATTTCTCTTCAGAGTGCACATGAAGTTTTAAGGCACATCGACACCTCGAGGTTTTCTACAACACTTGTCACCATTGAATCTGAAGACTCCTGGTGGATTGAGCACACTGATGGCAGGAGATACAACATTGAACTATCATCGTTTACTTGGCTAGATTCATTGGGAGATCGACAATCGTTTGACGCAGCATTTATTGTGGTTCATGGAACACCTGGTGAAGATGGGGTGTTGCAAACATATTTCGAGAACTTACACATTCCTTTTACGACAGGATCATCAGAGTCGGTGGCAAGAACTTTCAATAAATATCATGCAAATCAGACATTGCGACAAGAGGGAATGTTGGTCGCCAATTCTTACATCGTTGAGCAAGGAAAGCCTGTAAATCAAAGTGAATTAAAGAAGATCTTACAAGTTATTTCACCTCCGTGTTTTGTGAAACCCAATCACGGTGGATCTAGCCTTGGGGTCTCCAAAGTATTAACACAAGAAGAGCTTCCCACTGCAATCCACAATGCTTTTAAAACAGGAACTCCATCGGTTTTAATCGAATCTCTTTTAATGGGCAGAGAGTTTTCTGTGGGAGTTATCCCAGGGGCTCAATCGATTCCGAAAGCATTGCCCGTGACTGAAATTATTTCAGACAACGAATTTTTTGATTATCAAGCAAAATATGAAGGGAAAAGTCAAGAAATCACCCCTGCTGAAATCTCAAATGAATTGGCTGAAAAGATTCGGGAAATCGCAATCAAAGCATATGAAACATTAAACTGTCGTGGAATGGTAAGGGTCGATTTCATCGTCGTCGAAGAAGAGCTTCCTGCGATATTAGAAATAAACTCAGTTCCAGGATTTACAACCATGAGCTTGCTGCCCCAGCAATTGGAACATGCAGACATCAACATTCAAGATCTTTTGTCAAGAATCATAGAAACAGCTATCGCCAACTAAGATTTCACACGAGATGGATTGTCTTTTATAAACGCCTTCCAACCTCCTCCCCCTTTTTGCATCATCGGATTGGTCAGCTGATAATGGTGACACAGTGCAACAGCAATTCCATCTGATGCATCTAGGTTTTTAGGCATGTTATCAGAAGGAATGTTTAACAACCTCTGAACCATACTCTGAACTTGCTCTTTTGATGCCGCTCCTGAACCTGTAATTGATTTTTTTATTTTTCTAGGAGCATACTCTGCGATATGTAAATCCCGACTTAAAGCCGCGGCAAATGCAACACCTTGAGCCCTTCCAAGTTTCAACATAGATTGAACGTTTTTTCCAAAAAAAGGAGCTTCAACTGCCATTTCATCAGGCGAGTGTGTTTCGATTAGCTGAACACACTTGTCAAAAATTTTCTTTAATTTGAGTGCATGGTCGGAATATTTCGACAGGTGCAGAGCGCCCATTTCAACCATTTCGACCTTCTGCTTTCCCACAACACGAATGACGCCAAAACCCATAATTGTAGTCCCGGGGTCAATCCCTAATATGATTCGCTCTGATTCCATCGTATTATAAATGTGAAAAGTACAAACAGTTTATCTTGTTAATCGTATCCTAGCCAAATGCTTTTAATCATCTTTATCTTAACAATCCATGGCCTTATTGTCGGGAAATGGAGTCGAGGGTTTAAACATCTTAACAAGACAATCCACAATTCATTCGAGCCACTTACAGTAATTGTTGCTTGCAAAAATGAAGAACACAACCTTCCGAATCTACTCTCTTCTTTAAAAAGTCAGACTCAAAAACCATTCGAAATCATTGTGGTTGATGATCACAGTACAGATTTAACAAAAGAAATAGCTTCTGAGTTTACGGCAATCAACAACTCTGGGTTTGGTAAAAAAGATGCGATAAGAACTGGAATAGAACTTTGCAAGACCAAGTGGGCTATCACTACGGATGCGGATGTTACAGTGCCTTCAAGCTGGATTGAGAGTATGTCTTCTGCAGCTAGCAATACATCAGGATTAGCTCTCATTGGGCCCGTAAAAATCACACCCATCTTGAATTCTGTTTTTAGTGGCGTAGAGTGTCTTGACTACGCTGCGCTGATGGGATGGACAGCATCCACAGCAATAGAAGGAAATGCAGCAATGGGCAGTGCCGCTAATTTTGCGATTAAAGTCCGTGACTACCCCAATGAAGATCAAATAAAATCAAAAATCGCCTCTGGAGATGACGTCTTTGCCATACACAGCCTCGTGGACTTAGGAAAAAAAGTATTTTGGGTTCACGACATGAACGCGTGTGTAGAAGCAGGTAGCGCAGGCAGCGTTACAAGTTGGATCAGGCAAAGAGCACGATGGGGTGGGAAAGCGAAATACTACACCAACCGAGAAGCCATTGTAACATCTTTTTGGATTGCGCTCATCGGACTTGCCCAATTAACAACCCTGGGTTTCTTCATTGTAGATTTTGCAGACACTATTCTGCCATTTGTCGTTTTATGGCTAGGGCGAGCTTTAATAGACATTCTCTTTACAAGAAACGTCGCGGTATGGTTTCAGATTGACACACCTAAACTTAGTTGGCTTCTTCTTGCAATAACATATCCCTTACAAATACCTGTTGTGTTCATATATTCTTTCTTTATTAAATCCAAATGGCGTTGAAATCCCGAACTTGGTGCAGTGAATATTTGGAGAGAAATGATATCAAACAAACTCGCTCTCATTGGAGGCGCTTGGATTCTCTTGTGGGTGTGCATAGCAATTTCCGGCCCCTTGCTCAGGCCAGACCCCTCAACGAACGCTAACAACCAACATTTAGATCTAAGCTTACTGCCACCAGGCACTGAAGTTAACGTTGATGGTCAGGCTTTTACATTTTTACTTGGAAGTGACCGATATGGTCGAGATTTTTTAAGCAGACTGATGGCTGGGAGTGCCATTTCA
>MDTF01001695.1_pt1 | contig 12069 bp, 12 predicted proteins | sample 811191 | NCBI WGS metagenome assembly MDTF01 (sample SAMN05326649, study PRJNA326480) | marine metagenome | isolation source: seawater | place: Southern Ocean | collected 2011
AAGGTTTTTTTCTCAAGAACATTTTGATTATAAAGTTTTTTAGTAAAATGAAGATCTGTAATATTTGCATATCTTATTTTCATTTTAATATTATTATTTTTTATCTTAATGTGATTGTTATTTGGCATTTTTAATATTAATATTGCAACTTATGAAAAATAACAATTATTTAAAAATTATAGACAAAATAGAGAAGATAAGATCCAAGAATAATGTAAATTGGATGAATGTTTTAAGATTAGCCTTTAAACTTGATGCAAATCAAGCAAAAAAAATAATGCAGAAAATTAATTATGATGATAAAAAAATATCACAATTACTTAATAAACTAAGTAAATAAAGATATTATTGTAATTCTAGTAAATAATAAATAATAAAAAATAAATAATCTATGATCTTTAATTTAATAATTTTAAAATGAATATTGTAAAAAAAACATTTCATTTTTTAGATCCTAGCTTAAAAATTTCAGCCTTTTATTTAATTTTATTATCGGTTTTGAATGCTCTTGCTGAATCTTTGTCAATTGCATTAATTATACCTATTATATTATTTTTATTTGATAATAACTTAATTGATACTTATCCTAAAATTTTCGCTTTTATTGAGTTTTTTTCTCCATTTAAGTATTTAGCCAAAACATATTCTCAAAACATATTAATTATCTCTGGTTTATTAGTTATTTTTTGTTTTTTCATTATATTAAGAATAATTTTTAATATATTATTTTTGTATTATAAGGCTGCCTTGCAATTAAAAACCAGGTACTTAGTTTCAGAAAAATTAATGGAAGGGTATTTTAAGATTCCTGGAGATAAGTTTTTTAAAAAAAATAATAGTAGCTTGGCATTTTCTGCCATTAGTGAGACACAGCATGTCAGTACTTGTGTGGGCTTACTCTTCGTTCTTATATCTGAATTTTTTTTATTGATGTGTGTATTTCTAGTTCTTATAGTTTATCAAACTGAAATAACAATTTTTATATCTATAATTATTGGAGTTTCATCTTACGTTTTTCTTATATTTTTCAAGAAAAAAATAGATTTATTTGCTGTCACTAGAAGAGAGGGAGAAGAGAAGAACATGCAACAAGTTCATGAAATGTTTGATGGTTTATTTGAAATAAAATCATATGGATCAATAGGATTTTTTATAAATAAATATTTATTGAATTTAAAAAATTACTTGAAAAATTTAAAATTTTCTGAAGTTTTACCTGGGTTACCCAGGTTATGGTTAGAATTTATCTCACTATTAACTATTACTCTGTTGTTAGTTTACATGATTGATAGTAATTTTTCACAAGCAATGATTATTTCTACGCTTGGTTTGTATATTGCAGCAGTTTTTAGGTTGATGCCATCAGTAAACAAAATAATTAATGCAATACAATCTATTAAATACCTTGAACCAATAATAGACAATCTTTTAGTTGATTTTGATTCAATTGATAAGAATAGTTCCTTTGTAAAAAAAGATCTTCAAAAAACAAAAATGAACTCTAAAATAATTTTGTCAAATGTGACTTATGGATATAACAAAAATAAATTAATTTTGGATAACTTATCTTTAACAATTAACAAAAACCAAAAAATTGGCATTTCAGGACAAAGTGGATGTGGTAAATCAACTTTAATTAAAATTTTAGTAGGCTTGATTAAACCTAATAATGGTCAATTTATAATAGATGATAAAATTCAAATAAAAGATGATTATTTAAATTTAAAAGATATTAGTTTTGTTCCTCAAAATATTTTTATACTCAATGATACTATAAAGAAAAATATAGCATTTGGAATTGATGATGAAAAAATTGATGATGAGAAAGTGAATAATTGCATAAAACAAGTGCAGTTAGAACAAATGCTCAGTACACTTAGTAATGGGGTAAATCACAACTTATTGGAAAGAGGAAAAAATTTATCTGGAGGACAAATACAGAGAATTGGAATTGCTCGAGCCTTATATTTTGAGCCTGATGTCATAATTTTCGATGAGTCAACTAGCTCATTAGATAAAACAAATGAGGAAAAAATTTTAAAGCTAATTGAAGAAATATCTAGTAATAAAACAATAATATTTGTAACCCATAAAAAAGAAGTGTTAAGTTTTTGTGATATAATTTACCATATGAAAGACAAAAAAATTTATGTTCAATAACAAAACAATATTAATAACTGGTGGAACAGGATCATTTGGGAAAAAAATAATAAAAAAAATATTAACTGACCATAAACCAAAAAAAATAATTATATATAGTAGAGATGAGTTAAAACAATACAACCTTCAAAGAGATTTAATCAAATTTAAAAAACAATTAAGATTTTTTATTGGAGACGTAAGAGATTTACCAAGGTTAAAAAAATCATTTAGTGAAGTTAACTATGTCATACATGCAGCAGCTCTTAAACAAGTTCCTGCAGCAGAATATAACCCCTTTGAAGCAGTGAAGACTAATATTCTAGGTACACAAAATGTTGTAGATGCAGCTTTAGAAATGGGCGTTGATAAAGTTGTCTCTTTAAGTACAGACAAAGCATCATCACCAGCAAACTTATATGGAGCAACTAAACTTACAGCAGACAAACTTATTATCGCTGGAAATTATCATAAAGGATTAGCGCCAACTAAGTTTTCAGTTGTAAGGTATGGAAATGTTTTTGGAAGTAGGGGTTCGATAGTACCTCATCTACTTAACTTAAAAAAAAATAGTACATTTACAATAACAGACACCAACATGACAAGGTTTACTATTACCCTTAATGAGGGGATTGATTTTGTATTAAAATGTTTAAAAGATATGTGGGGGGGTGAAATTTTTATACCCAAAATATACTCGTACAAATTAACTAATTTAGTTAGTGCACTGTCAGAAAATACCAAAACAAAAGTCATTGGTATCAGGCCTGGTGAAAAAATTCATGAGGAAATGATTTCAGTTAATGATGCAATTAATACCCTAGAATATAAAGGTGGTTATGTGATTTGTCCAAGCACAGAGTTTATGCTATGGGATATTAAGAAATATAAAAAAAAAAATTAATGGAAAACCATGTTCAGACAAATTTTCTTATACTAGTGATAAAAACAAATTTCTAACAATCAATGAATTAAAAAAAGTTGGAAAAAATAATATTGCTGATGTCGAGTTAGATAAATAAACTAATAACTTAATGATAAATTACGGCAAACATTTTATAGACAAAGATGATATCAAATCTGTAATAAGTGTATTAAAATCAAATTTTTTAACACAGGGTCCAAAAATTCAAGAGTTTGAAGGTGCATTAAAAAAAAAATTTGGAGCACGTTATGTAGCATGCACTTCAAGTGGAACAGCTTCATTACATCTCTGTGGCTTAGCGTTAAATTGGACAAAAAAAGATCTAATAGTTGCCAGTCCTTTAACTTTTGTTGCTACAACTAATGCTGCTCTATATTTGAATGCAAAAGTAGACTTAACAGACATCGATAGCGAAACATATAATATAGATATCAATAAATTAAAAATTAAATTAGATAAATTAACAAAAAAAAAAAAAAAAATCCATACCTTGATTGTTACAGATTATGCTGGGCAGCCATCAGATTGGCCCCAATTAAAAAAATTATCAAAAAAATATAATTTTAAGTTAATAAACGATAATTGTCATGCGATAGGTGCTAAAATTTTAAAAGATGAAAAATATGCCGTTAAATACGCCGACCTAGTTTGTCATAGTTATCATCCAGTAAAAAATATAACAACTGGTGAAGGTGGGTCAATATTAACTAACAATAAACAACTATATGAAAAAATAAAAATTTTAAGATCTCATGGTATTATTAGAAATAAAAAAGAACCCTGGAAATATTCAATAAATGAACTTGGATACAACTATAGACTGACAGATATTCAAAGTGCTTTAGGAATAAGTCAGTTAAAAAAACTAAATTCCTTTATAAAAAGAAGAAATGAAATTGCTCAAATCTATAATACTAAATTAAAAAAATTAGACTTATTTGAAATACCTAAGGTTCGAAAAAAAATATTACACGCATATCATTTATATCCTTTAAAAATTAGATTCGACAAGTTAAAAATTAATAAAGATATGTTATTAAAAAAACTTCGGTCAAAAGGCATTAATTTGCAAGTACATTACATTCCAATCCATCATCACAAATTATATAGATTAAAAGTTAAATCTTATTTACCAAATGCAGAGAATTTCTTTGAACAGGCAATTTCATTGCCAATTTACTTTTCTTTAAAAAATAGTGAGATAAGTCACGTACTTAAAAAACTTTTGGAAATAGTTTATTCAAATTTAAAAAAATAATATGAAAAATAAAAATTTTTTCTCTATAGGTCTCCTTGAAAAAAAAATTATTTCACAAAAAAATAGATTTGAGATTATAAAAAAAGAGCAAATTGAAATTAAAAAATTATTTGATAAAGAAAATATTTTGATAACAGGTGCTTGTGGATCTATTGGTAGAGCTTTTACAAAAAAAATATTAAATTTCAATTATAAAAACTTATATTTATTAGATAAAGATGAAAATAGCTTAACTGATTTAAATAGAGAAATTTTGATAAATTACAAAGTTTCAATAAAAAAAATTAAATTTATTTGTTCAGATATTACGTCTTTAGATATTGATGCATTTTTATTAAAAAATAAAATTAATATGTATTTAAATTTTGCTGCAGTAAAGCATGTCAGAAGTGAAGAAAATTTAGAATCAATAAAATATATGTTCAGAACCAATAGTCAAAAATTTTGTCCTTCGAAAAAATGTGGGCTTAAAATGCTTTTTTCAGTTTCAAGTGACAAAGCTGTTAAGCCCAATAGTATATTAGGTGTGTCAAAATATTTAATGGAGCAAAATTTAGCAGATTTTTCGATGAAGTTTCCCAGTGTATCTGTAAGTTCAGCAAGATTCGCGAATGTCGCATTTTCAAATGGAAGTTATCTTGAGTATGTTAAAAAAAGAATAGATCAAAAAATCACTTTTGGTTTACCAATGAAAATTTCACGATATTTTATTACAATAGATGAGGCCATATCTATTTGCCTAAAATCTATTTTAAAAAAAAATAAAAATAAAATTATAATACCTTCTACAGAACTAATAAAAAAAAATATAAAGTTAGAGACGTTAGTTAAAGAAATTTTAAAAATTTATGGATATAAAATTAATTTTACTAATAAAATTCTAAGAGTTAAATCTAAATATTTTCCTGTTATCCCAAATCATAATAATTTAGAAGGACAAAAAAATTTTGAAGAATTTTTTGATCACAAAGTTGAAAATCCAATTGACGATAAAAAAGATTCTGTTACTTCAGTAAACTTAAAGAAGCGGAAAAATACTGCGATCATTATAAAAAAATTATTAAATATAGATTCTAAAGATGAAATTATTAAATATCTTAAAATAGAGATATTATCATTTACAACTAAAAAAATATTTAAAATTGTGAGTCAAATTATATGATTCTAGAGGTCAAAAAAATTACAAATAAAATTGAAACGCTAAAAAAAATTAATAAAACAAATGTATTAGATTTACATTCACCATATTTTGATACTTCTGATTTAAATAATTTGGCAGATTGTATTAATAGTACTTTTGTATCTACAAAAGGTAAATATATCGATAAATTTGAAAAAAAAATAAAAGATATAACTAAAGCTAAATATGTAGTTTTAACAAATTCTGGAAGTAGTGCTACGTACTTGGCGCTAAGAGCAATAGATGCAAAACTAAATACAGAGGTGTTTATTCCTTCTTTAAACTATATATCCAACGCGAATGCATTGTGCTCATTAAATTTTATCCCACATTTCATTGAAAGCGAAAATGATTCATTTGGTGTGGATATTGATCTTTTAGAGGAATACTTTGAACTAAACTTTAAAAGAAAAAAAAATCTAATTTTTAATAAAAAAACCAAAAATGTAATATCAGGTTTAATTTGTACACATATTTTTGGTAACACTAATAATATCGATAGAGTTAAAAAATTTTGTAAAAAAAATAGACTTTTTTTGATTGAAGACTCTTCGGAAGCATTAGGCAGCAAGTTTAAATCTCAACATCTTGGAACATTCGGTGATGTAGGATTATTAAGTTTTAATGGCAATAAAATAATTACCTCGGGTGGTGGTGGAGCTCTAATTACCAATAGAAAAGATATATACGTCAAAGCACGACATTTATCTCAAAATGCAAAATTAAAACATCTGTGGGAATATAAGTACGATAATATAGGTTATAATATTGCAATGCCTAATTTAAATGCATCCTTAGGGTTATCACAAGCTAATAGGTTAAATAAAAATATTATAAAAAAAAGACAATTATATAATTTCTACAAAAAATTTTTATCAAAATTTTCACTTTTAAAGATCTCTAAAATAGATAAAAATATGCAATCAAACTACTGGTTAATAACAGTTTTGATAAGTGATATATCTTTAAAAATAAGAAATGAAATTTTAAAGTATATGAATAAAAAAGGGATTAGAAGTAGGCCGGTTTGGCAACTATTACATACTGTTAATGTTTTTACAAAATATCCACGCATGCAGATAAAAAAGGCTACAATTCTAGAAAAAACAATTATTAATTTACCTAGTAGTGCACATATAAATATTAATGAAAAAAAATAAGATAATTATTTATGGAGATGGTGGTCATGCAACTTCATGTATTGATTTAATTGAATCAACAAACTTATTTAAAATAATTGGTATAGTAAGTAATAAAAGTTTTAAAACATTCAATTCTTACCCAATAATAGGAACAGACAGGGAATTATCAAATTTAAAAAAAATTACAAAAAACATTGTCATAGGAATAAGTTTTTATAAAGATTTAAAAAAAAGAAATCAAATTTTTTCTAAGTTAAAAAATTTAGGTTTTAATATACCAACTCTATGTTCTCCATTATCCTATGTTTCCAAGGGTGTAAAAATTGGAGAGGGAAGTCAAATTTTTCATAGAGTAGTAATTAATAAAAATGTAATTATTGAGAGTAATTGTATTGTAAACAATCAGTCTCTTATAGAGCATGATGTTGAAATTAAAAACAATACACACATTTCTACAAGTGTTACAATTAATGGTGGCTGCACAATTGGTCAAGAGGTATTTATAGGCAGTGGAAGTATATTGAGAGAAAATCTTAGGATTAAAAATAACTCTTTTATTAAAATGGGTAGTATTTTAAAAAAATGAAAAAAGTAGAAATCATCGCAGAAGCAGGTGTGAATCATAACGGAAAATTAAGTTTAGCAAAAAGATTAGCAAAATATGCAAAAAAAGCTGGGGCAGATTATATAAAATTTCAAATTTATAATGCTGATGAAATTGCAACTTCAAACTTAAAAAAAGCACCCTATCAAAAAAAAAATTCAATTAATAAAAATCAAAGTCAAAAAGAAATGCTTAAAAGTTTATCCTTAACCCATCAAAGTTTTGATGAGCTGATTGACTATTGTAAAAAGATTAAAATTAAATTTCTTGCTTCAGTATTTGATTTAAAAAGTTTGAAATATTTGCAACAAAAAACAACTATAATTAAAATTGGATCATCAGAAATAACTAATTTTATTTTGTTAAAACATTTGGCTTTATTAGATAAAAAACTAATTATATCCACAGGAATGTGTGGAATAAAGGAAATCCAAGAAGCTATAACTTTCTTAAGAAAGAATGGTCAAAAAAATAAAATTATTTTACTTCATTGCAATACGGCATATCCAACTCCTTATGAAGATGTTAATCTTTTAACCATAACAAAACTGAAGTCTATTTTTAAAGAAGATATTGGTTATTCAGATCATGCGTTGGGGAATGAAGTGTCTTTTGCAGCAATAGCCCTAGGATCTGTAATAATTGAGAAACATTTTACACTTGATAAAAATTTTAAAGGGCCAGATCACAAGATTAGTTGTGATTTTAAAGAATTAAAACTTTTAGTGGATGGAGCAAATAAGGTATCAAAAAGTTTAAACATTAAGAGTGGCTCTTTAACTAATAGTGAAAAGAAAAATCACGTTTTAGTTAAAAAATATTTGGTAGCAAGTAAATTTATAAATAAAGGTGAAAAATTTACATTAAAAAATATAACTGCTAAAAGAACTGGTGGTGGAATTGATGCAAGACTATTCGAAAGAATTATCAATAAAAAAGCAAAAAAAAAATTTGAAATAGATCAAATAATTAGAATTGATGAAAAATAAAGTTTATTTTTTCTCTGGCAGCAGAGCAGATTATAGTTTGATTGAGTCAATTTTTTTTTTATTCCAATATAATAAGTCTTTAGAGAAAAAACTTGTTATAACAGGAACTAATTTATCCAAAAAATATTCTGATAATGAAAAATTTGATATTTCTGAAAAGTATATTCACAGAATTTATGTAAAGTTAGGAAATTCTCAAGAAAAAAATTTCTCAAATATCTTTTCAAAGTATTTAGGTCAATTTTATAAATTGTTAGAAAAAAATAAGCCTAATTATGTAATACTTTTAGGAGACAGGTATGAAGCATTAATTTTTGGAATTTGTGCAAAATTTTTGAATATTAAAATTATCCATTTTCATGGAGGTGAAACTACTTTAGGATCATTGGATAATACTTGGAGAGATATGATTTCGAGATTATCAGATTATCACTTCACATCTCTGAAACTATATAAAGATAAACTTATTAACATGGGGATTGATAAAAAAAAAATATTTAATGTAGGTTCTATTGGGGTTTCAAATATATCAAAAACTAAGATTAAAAAAAAATTTACTTTTCCAAATAGTTTAAATTTTGATAGAAAAATTTTAGTATCATATCATTCATTAACTACATCGATTTCTAAATCAAGAAAAGACTTAAATGAACTATTAAGTGCATTATTTAATTTTAAAAATGACTTTATTCTATTCACTTATCCAGGGCATGACTCAGATTCTGATTACATAATTAGCCGTATTAAAATTTTTAATAAACTCAACAAAAATAGCCTGTTAATTAGAAATGCAAAATTATTTTCATTCTCAACTTTATTAAAAAGCTTTGATATATTTGTTGGGAACTCCTCTGCTGGAATTATCGAGGCGCCAACAGCAAAAATTCCCACAATAAATATTGGAAAAAGACAAAAGGGAAGAATTAGTGGAAAAAGTGTATTTCATGTTGAGGCTAATAATAAAAAAATTAGCAATGAAATAGATAGAGTATTAGGTCTAAAAAAAATTTCTTTTGTAAATCCATATTATAAAAAAAAAACTATGATAGATATCTATAAAAAAATATTAGTAATTATTAAAAATACTTAAAATGAGATTTTATAAAAAAAAAGAAATTGTTAATTGTATATTAAAAAAAAATTCCTCAATTAAAGATGCAATCGTTAATCTTTCAAAATCATCTATGCAAATTTCAATAGTTGTCGATAATAATTCTTTATATGGTGTGTTAACGGATGGTGATATTAGAAGAGCTTTGTTAAAAGGTTTTGATTTAAATGATAAAATTGACAATATAATAAAAAGAAACCCACTTATAATAAAAAAAAATTCCGATGTTCAGTCAGCCTCAATTCTAATGAGTTCTAAAGCCTTAATGCATTTGCCAGTAGTTAATGATGATAACTCAATATTTGGCCTCTATGCAATTAATGACTATAAAATTAAACAAATAATAAAAAACCCCATAATCATCATGGCGGGTGGACTTGGAAAGAGATTACGCCCATACACAAATAATTGCCCAAAACCAATGTTAAAAATTTTGGGTAAACCAATATTAGAGCACATTATAAATAATTTAGTTTCACAAGGTTTTAGAGATATTACAATCTCAGTTAATTATCTTGCTAGTAACATAGTTGCACATTTTGGTAATGGGAAAAAATTTGGTGCAGAAATTGATTATATAAAAGAAAAAAAACCATTAGGTACCGTAGGTTCGCTCAGTCTTTTTAAAAAAAAAAATATTAAACCAGTATTTGTAATTAATGGTGACACGCTAACAAATATTGATTTATCTGAAATGTTAAATTTTCATATTAAAAATAAAGCTAATGCTACAATGGCATCAAAAGTTATTACAAACTCAAATCCATATGGAGTAGTTCAAACTAAAGGTATTGATATTATAAATTTTAAAGAAAAACCGATAGATAGAATATATATTAATGCAGGTATATATATTTTCTCTCAATCAACATTAAAAAACTTAAAAAAGGAAACCAAAAGAGATGCTCCAGAATTCTTTCTTGATTTAAAAAAAATGAATAAAAAAATTATTATTTTTCCAGCACATGAAGAATGGAAGGAGATAGGTACCCTTGAAAATTTTGAAAAGTTTTTAAAAAAAAATGAAAAATCTAATAATTATTCCAGCTAGAAAAGGTTCAAAAAGATTAAAAAATAAAAATTTTTTAAAATTGAATGGTAAGACTTTATTAGAACACACCATTGAATTTGCAAAAAAAGTAAATAGTTCAGATTATATAATTGTATCGACAGATTCTAAAAAATTACAGAAACTTTCTAAAAATTATGATGTTTTATGCCCCTGGTTACGACCAAAAAATATCTCAGATGACAAATCAACTTCAGCCTCAGTAGCAATTCATGCCCTCAAATGGTTTCAAAAAAAATATAAACAATCTATAGATAATGTTATTCTAATGCAGCCGACATCACCATTTAGAAAAAATAAAACTTATATTAATTGTCTAAATTTGATCAAAAAATACCCCAATTATTCAATTGCAACCTTTCAAAAGAATAGAAGACATAAATATAATTTTACAGGTCAAAATCTAGTAAAGTTAACGAATGAAGAGTATCTAGAGCCAAATGGAAATTTATACTTTATAAAGCCCAGAAATTTATTGAAATATAAATCATTTTATAAACCAAAAATTAAAGGGTATGTAATAAAAAATAAATATGAAAAATTAGATATTGATAATATTTACGATTACAATCTTGCAAAACTTTATTCACAAAAAAGGTCTTTATAATAAGAGTATTAAAAAATACTCTGAACTTGATTGAATTAACAAAGTTCTAATATAAATAGAAGTAGAGCTGCTAAATTAATTTTTTAAAGTTATAAATCATTATTATTATGCTTTTCTTAATTAGATTAAGATGTAAAAACAAGATTAAAAGGATTAAATAATCAATAAAATGAAAATTATTAGAACACATGACAAACTTTATTTGAAAGAAAATAGATATAATAAACCAAAAGAGATGTTCAGGTTTATTGAAAAAAGATCAATAAAAACAAACTCAGTAAATAAAAAAATTTGCGATTTTGGTTGTGCAGCAGGTGAATTTTTATTTTATTTGAATAAAAAAAAACCAGAAAATGAATATACTGGTATTGATATAAGACATGATTTGTTAAAAAAAGCGAAACAATATGTTCCAGAAGCTAATTTTAAAAGAGGCTCAGTTCTAAATAAAAAGATTAGTAAAAAAAATTTTTTTGATATTAGTTTTTTAATTGGAGTTCATCCAATATTTGATGACTTTGAAAAATGTTTTTCAAACTTAATTTATTGGACAAAACCAAAAGGGGAAATATTTATTTGTGATATGTTTAACCCTGACCCTGTTGATGTTATAATCAAATATAGATTATCTGAAAATCATAAAGATAATACTTTTGAGAGTGGCTGGAATATTTTTTCTAGGGAGTCAGTAAGATGCTTTCTAAAAAAAAACAAAAAAGTTAAAAGTTATAAATTTGAAGAGTTTATAATGCCATTTCACCTTAAACGTCAAAAAGATCCTGTAAGAAGCTGGACAGTAGACATGAATAAAAAAAAAGTTATGATAAATGGGTTAAGCATTATTCAACCACAGACTTTATTAAAAATAAAACTAAAATAAAATAAAAATTAATGACCTTTGGAGTTATGTTTCATCACCTTCATGATCACGTTCATAAAAGAGGACAAGGATCAATATCAAAAGATGAATTTATAAATATTATTTCATTTTTAAAAAAAAAATATATTTTAAATAATGCTGATATTTATATTGAAAAAATTTTAA
>MDTF01012779.1_pt1 | contig 12065 bp, 7 predicted proteins | sample 811191 | NCBI WGS metagenome assembly MDTF01 (sample SAMN05326649, study PRJNA326480) | marine metagenome | isolation source: seawater | place: Southern Ocean | collected 2011
TATAGTTTATATAAATTATACATGAATAAAAAAAAATTAAAAAAAAAATTTTTTTCTATTATTACAGTCGTTAAAAATGATGAGACTAATATTGAAAAAACTATAAAAAGTGTTTTATCCCAAAATTTTAAGAATTTTGAGTACATTGTAATTGATGGAAAATCTAAAGACAAAACTCTAGAGATAATTAATAAATTCAACAAAAAATTATCTTACATCTTATCTGAAAAAGATAATGGTATTTATTTTGCCATGAATAAAGGCCTCAAACTTGCAAATGGACATATATTGTTATTTGTAAATTCAGGTGATTTATTAACTAAAAGTGCATTAAAAATTATTTATAATAAATTCACCAAGAATAGCAAAATAGATTTTGTTTTTGGTACTGTTAAAAGACATTACTCAAATATATCAATCACTAAATCTGGATACAATCCATTTAGATTAAATTTTAATTTTGATTTTGCTACTTCACATTCTACTGGCTTTTTCATTAAACTAAAGTCCTTAAAAAAAGTTGGAAAATTTAATACTAGGTATAAATGCTCTGCAGATTATGATTTTTACTATAGGGCTATATTAAAGAAAAAACTTACTGGCATTGCAACAAGTAGAAATGAATTAATTGGAGTCATGAGTAGTGGTGGTTACTCAAGCACCGTGAGCTTTATGGATCATTTATTTGAAGAATGTTTGATTAGAATTAATAATGGACAAAATATTTTTTTAATTATAGCTATTTTTATTAATGCTCTGTTTAAGAGATTCTTAAAGTTAATAAAAATTAATATCTAAAAAAATAATACTCTAAAATATTTTATGAAAATTTAATAACATTTAAACTCGTTATTAATATTGAAGCCCTATTTTTTTTAATTCCTTCTCAATATTTTTTGCATTTAAAAAGTAATTATCATGAGAATAATAACTAAAATTTTTTTTTACAAAAATACCTTTTTCTTTTATTTTATTTATTAAATACTCTTTCTTTAGTTGATCAGTATTTTTGAATGCAGGAATTATTACATAATGATCTTTGAACTCAATAACTTGCTGCGATTCATCTTTTGATGACATCGACTCATGTATCTTCTCAGCAGGCCTTATACCTACTATTTTAATCTTATTATTTGGATTTATAGCTTTTGCTAAATCAGTAATTTTTATTGAGGGCATTTTAGGCATAAATACCTCACCGCCAGTCATTCTTTGAAATGCTTTCTCGACAAAGCTAACTCCTTGATCCAATGTAATCCAAAATCTTGTCATGTCCTTGTGTGTGATTGGAAAACTTTTTTTTGATTCAGATAATTTTAAAAAAAATGGAATAACTGAACCCCGTGAACCTGATACATTGCCATATCGTACAACAGAAAACTTAATTTTTTTTTTTCCTGTATAATTGTTTGCTGATATGAATAATTTATCTGAAACTAATTTTGTTGCACCATATAAATTAATTGGGTTAACAGCTTTGTCAGTCGATAATGCAATTATTTTTTCAACATTATTATCGATGCATGCTCTGACAATATTTTCAGCACCATTTATATTAGTTTTAACAAATTCTGTAGGGTTGTATTCTGCTGCTGGTACTTGCTTGAGTGCAGCCGCATGTACAATTAAATCTACCCCATTAAAAGCCAACTTTAATCTTTCATAATCTCTAATATCACCTAAAAAAAAGCGAAGACAATCAGCTTTTTTGTGATTCTTCATTTCTTGATACATTTCATTCTGTTTCATTTCATCTCTTGAATAAATTATAATTTTTTTTGGATTATATTTATTAATAATCTTATTAATAAATCTTTTACCAAAAGATCCTGTACCGCCTGTAATTAAAATTGATTTATTATTAAACATTTTTTATATTTTTATATTTTCGTAAAAATTTTTATATCTTTCTAAGATACTTTCTCCTTTTTTGTAAGAAATAAATAATTTTAATAACTTATATTTGTCTTTAACGTTTAATTTAGATTTCTTATTTAATCTATATTTATTTATCAACTCAAATACTTTTTTCTCTGTTTTTACGTTTTCTATTATCTTGAATTTTGAAAACCAACTATTTTGATTTTCTCTATGAACCATGATATAGTTGGTTAATATTGTGTATTTATTTTTAATAATAGCCTCAATATTTATAGATGTTGAATACGTAATAATAATATCTGACCAGTTTATTAACTCTGTTGAATTAAATTCACTCTTAAAAATTATAGAATTTTTTCCTGGTAAAGAATCACGAGGTTTTTGATTTATTTTAATCTCAACAAAATTTAATTTATTCAATTTATTTAATAAAGATTCAACTTTTTTAGTTGAAATATTATTACGCCTAACAAAAAATCCAATCCTTATTTTTTTAACATCATTATTTTTTTTGACTTTGGTTTTACTGATTTTATCAAGGATTTTAATCCATTCTGGAGAAAATCTTGGAGATCCTATTTCCACATATTTACTAGAGTTTATAAAAGATTTTTTAAAACCATAAGTGTAAGTTGGTATTTTTCCTGGTGAGAGATAATAATCAATTTTACTAATAAAATTATTGATATTTTGTTTGGTTACTAACGTGTGTAAACCACCATGAATAACTATTATTTTAATCTTACATTTTTTTTTTAGGTTTATTATAAAATCTCTTTTAACTTCTGGTAAGCTTTCATCAATACTTATCGTAGTAATATTATTATTTTTTATAAAATCTAATATTTTATTTTCTGATATTAAGATCTTACCTGCGTATGTTTTTCTCCAAAAATTAAACAATCTTCTTGCTATTTTTTCAGGTAGTTTTGCTGCAAAATAAATTAATAAAAAATCAAATAATAAAATAATATTAAAAAATTTACTCACTTTTATATTGATTACATTTTTTTTATCTAAAATAAATTTGAATTTTTTTTCATTATTATAATTTTGAACATAATTACAATTATATATAAAAATTTTTTCTTTTTTCTTTGATAGTTTATAGATGATTGGAGAAAACATATCTAAGGTGATATATTGATCTATAAAAAATAAATGCATTAATCAGTTTAAATATTCACTCTTTCCCAAGAATAGGTATCCTTAAATGTGCAGTCTTTACAAACTGGTACTGAATCTATTTTATGATTCTCATGTAGCATTCTCACCTTGCCTAATTCTTTGCCATGCCAAATTTCTTCTAAGTTTTCTATTTCTTTTTTTGGTTCATTTAAATTTTTTAGTTTTTTTGCATCTTTTAGCAATTCAAAACCTTTTTGATTACCTTTGATTTTATCTACTACTTTATTTTTTTCTTCGTCCTCTTTAAATGCTTCTTCGCTTAAGTATCCTATGCCATGACTTGCACCCCAGTCATGGCAACACATTCCTACTCTACCGCTATAGGTCACCATTAACCTTTGATAAATTTGTTCACAAGGTTTTCTTTTTAACGATACAAATATATTATTATCTATATCAACCATATATGGTGTTGTTAATGGAAGATTATTTTTCTTTAAATATTCCAATATTTTATCTTTAATTTCTTCTCCTAGATCATTTATGCTGCCACCTCTTTCATTATATTGTGTGACTGTAACATCGTCAATTATGTCATTAAATATTCTATGGAAATCATTTATCTCATTTCTTGTATCTTGTGTCATAACCATTTGAATTTTAGTGATTGGAAATTTTGATTTTCTAAGCTTTTTAATTTTGGCAAAATTTTTAATATTATTATAAACATCTTCAAATTTATTTTTTTTAAATCTGCCTGGTCTCATTTTTTCATAGGTTTCTTTGGTTCCACCATCAAAAGAATATATCAACTGGTCTAAACCAGAATCTATTAATTCATTCGCTTTTTTTTCATCTAAATTTGTTGCATTTGTATTTATTATAACTTCTATTATGCCCGACTCTTTTGCATATTGAATTAGTTTCTTAACTTTAGGATGTAACAAAGGTTCTCCTCGCCAAATTAACTTTACAGAGGGTACATCTAATTTTACTGCTTGATCAATAATAGATGTATATAAGTCAAAATTAATTAACTTATCTGGCGTCACTAAAAATTCTCTACTACAATGTGGGCAAGCTAAGTCACATATGGCTGCAATTTCAATATCAACTGAGAGGGGTTTTTTTTTATTTTTTACTTCAAGTGCATTAATCCAATTATTTCTGTATATAAGATATTTATCTTTAAAACTTTCTAATATTTTTTCTTTTTCAAAAATGCTGAACTTCTTTTTTGAGATGGCATGTGTGTATGCTAAATTAAACTCCATATTATTTAGCATAAACTTATTTTTATCAAATTTATTCTGGCTTTTATAGTTTAACTTAGAAGAGCCAATCAAAATTTCTTGTTTATTTTTTTCAATTTTATTTTCTTCAGCTGTTTTCATATTGATAATTCTGTATTAATCTGCTTTTTATCAAACTTGGCTTTTAAAAAGTTATTTATTTTAATTAATTCGGGCTTCGCTTTTAAATAATTTAACACATCTTTTAATGAAAAGTTACTTTGTTTATCATTGAAATATCTATAAATTTTATCAAATAAAACTCTATCTTGAGGAAAATCCAGTGTTAATCTAATATCTTTTTTAAATTTATAATTTGATTTTATATAATTAATTTTAAAATATTTTTTATTTTCTAGGAAAAATTCTAGATATTCTGTATCACTTTTATTAACCGATTTATCATTAATAACTTTTAATACTCTAGTTGATATTACTTCTTTTGCAGTTCCGTATGGCATATTTTTAATAAAGGTCACATCAGAGTTTGTATTTAAATGACTATTAATAGCCTTACCAAGCATGTGCTCATCACACAAAATAGCGTCACCTGTTACTCTTACTATGTAATCCAGCTTAAATTTTTTTGCACACATATAATATCTATTAACCACGTTATTTAATGAGCCCCTGAAATAATTGATACCTTCTTGTTTTGCTATCTTTACTAAAATAGTATCAGATTGATGGGTGGAGGTTGCTAGTATTATATTATTAACATGACTTAATTTCTTCATTCTTCTAATAACAAGCCGAATTGATTCTACATTATTAATTTTTTTAAGAGCTTTTTGAGGGTATCTCTTGGAAGAAGTTCGTACTGTAATTATTATACCAATTTTATTGTGAAGATAGGTTGCTGAAATTGGCTTATTTTTAGAAATAAATTTATTAACTCTTTTTCCTTTTATATTATGTGAAAAAAAACATGATTTATTTTTTTTACTTTTGATAAATGTAAAGTCTGAATCTTTAATAATTTCATTTTTAGTTTTATCTTTATTAAATGCACAGGATTTTTTGAACATATTTCTATACATATTTTCAAACTTTAAAACAGAATTACTTACTTTAAGATTCATACTGATGATATTAAAATCAATCAAAAAATTTTTAATTTGTTTGGCATCTAAAGCTGATTGATAGTCTGTTCTTTGAATTTTTCTATCATCTGTAAAATGTTTTTCTATTAATTCAGCACCTAAAAGATAGGCTAAAGCAGGAAAGATAGATGACAGATTGCTAGATCCATCTATATGATCAGAGTATCCAAAACCGACATCAAATTTTTTATAATTTTCTATGAGTTTCTTAAATTCATAAAGAGAGTGACCTTCTGGTGGAGTTGGAAAAGTTTGAACACCATGCATCAAAATTATTTTTTTGTTTAGTTTTTTTCTTTTATTTAAAAAATTTATTAAATCAAAAACTTCTGACTTATAGGTTCCACCTAAATTTATTAGGACAGGCTTTTTAATATTAATGACTTTCTCGATAAAGTAAGAGTTGAAAAAGTCTTCTGAATGAATCTTATAACCATCTACATTGTTTTCTTTTGCTAGATTCAAACTATATTCACCATAAACATCTGCAAATACTTTAAGTTTATTTCTTTTTGCATATTTAATAATTCTGTTCCAAACCTTTTTTTCTAAGCATAAAGGCTTGAAAATTTTATATTCTTTTGTATTAGGTAGGGCTCTTTCTTCTAAGTTAAATATTTGATATTTTATTTGTTTGGCCCCAGCTGTAATTGCAATATCCGTAAGTTTTTTTAAGACCTCTTCACTTCCATCATGGCCACAAGCTGTTTCAAGTATTACTGGGTGTTTAAAAATCTTCATTTTTAATTTATTAATTTTTTTATCAAACTATTATATTTATTTGGAGTTTTTCTTAAAAAGTCTCCCTTGCCATCACAGACACCATAAACAATGCTTATTTTATCAATATCATCGACTATTAAATCGCCATAAGAACCTAATTTTCCAGTGTTAAGTATATTAATATTTTCAATTCTTTTTTTCTTTAAAAGTTTACCTATTTGTTTTTCCATTGAAAAAGTCTTTGATATTAACCCCTCTAGTGATGGAAAAATATCTACTCGGAAGATACTTATTTTTCTATCATTTGCTTTTTTTATTGCATCGTGAGTTAACGTTCCCTTTCCAGCATCAATTATAATCGAATTTTTTTTAAGTATATCAACCATTTTTGAATTTATAACTGGTTTGCCATTAGATGAGCCTATTAACACATCTGAATTTTTTGATGCTGATATTTTATCAGCAATTACAGCTTTTTCTTTAGTATTGGTTGGTTTTAAATAATTTATAGCATCAACAATACATTTTAGTTTTTTTTTATTTCTTCTATCTAGATAAACTTTTGCACCTAGTTCCGTCATATATAAAGCAATTTTGGAACCAATATTGCCTGACCCTATAATTCCAATTTTTTTACCAGCAACACCTCTTAAATCTTTGTTAAAATATTGACTAACAATTAAATCAACTGAATCAACTGTTAAATCATTTCCTTTATAAATAAATATTTTAGATATTTTTATTTCTTCTCTAACACGTCTCTCAATGTTTCCAGGTGCTCCATTTTTTTTTGGAAATATTTTTTTTTCAGCATCTGCAAAAATTATATCCACTTTACCATCTAAAAATTTACAAACATCTATTGCAATGGATTCATTGAATACAATAATACCAAATACAACTAATTTATCTGTAATTCTTGGTGGGGTAAAATAATAATTACCTTTATCAATTTTAATTGTGTTACCTATTAAAAAAGCTAATTTTTTTTTCTTTTTTTTTGCTAATGTTTTAGCCTCAAAATATTTTTTTTTTAAAACTGATAAAAACATTATAAGCTTAAATATTCTCCCACGTAATTGGGTAGTCTGCTTCTATATTTTTTTTGGCAGTTCTGCCGAGTATAATGTCATAATATTTTGGCATTAAACCTGCAACAGGACCTTTTATACTTATATTGTATTCAGTAAACAGATCACCTCTTTTAATTTTTTTCTTTGCATACAAGCTTTTCTTTTGAGAATTGATGGTTATATATTCATTAGGTTGTATTTTTTTTACACCATTACCTAATAATAATTTTATACTTTCTTGAATATTCATGTTTTTAAATTTTTTATTTTTCCATGATTTCCAGTTATTAAAAAACTTTTTATATTTTACTAATTCTGTCATTTCTTTTTTATCAGATGATAGAATGTGATCTGGACCCTCCATTTTTTTATTTAATGTAAAATGTCTCTCTACAACATTAGCACCTCTAACAATTGCAACTTTTGAGGAGAGTAAATCAGTAGTGTGATCTGAAAAACCAACTGGTATGTTGTACATTTTCCTTAGAGTATCCATAAACTTTAAATTTATTTCAGAATAAGTTGATGGGTACGATGAATTACAATGTAACAAAATCAAATTTTTATTTTCTGTAGATCTAACAGTTTCTACAGCATCATCAATTTCAGATATTCGTGACATACCAGTTGATATTATCATTGGTTTAAGTTTTTTAGATACATGTTTTATTAAGGGTAGGTTTACTAGATCTGCAGAAGCAATTTTAAAGGCTGAAACACCAAGTCCATTTAAAAAATCTGCACTTTCAAAATCAAAAGGTGTTGAAAAAATTAGCATCTTCTTTTTTTTTGCATAATCAAATATTTTTTTTTGAGTTTTAAAATTTAAACTTAATCTTTGAAATAATTCGCTTATACTTTCTTGAGTACCAATTACTTTTTCAGCATATTTTTCTGATTTTATAAATTTTGAAACTCTACTATTTGGTAAGAAAGATTGAAATTTTATTGCATCACAGTTTATTTCTTTTGCGTTATCAATTAATTTTTTTGCAATATTAAAGCTTCCATTATGATTTAATCCAGCTTCCGCAACAATAAAAGTTCTATTTTTTTCCCCAATTAATCTATTTCCTATTTTAACTTTTGAATTAAAATTTGTTGTATTTATGTTTTTTGCATCATTTATAAAATTACTGTGTCTATTAACAAGGCTATTAACTAGATCAAATGATTTATGAAATAAAATTTGACTGTCTGCATAGTTAAATTCTCCACCAGCTCCTATAGAAAATAAATTATCAAAACTTTCTACAAAGCTTTTAACTCTAACAACTTCATTTTTATAATCTGAGAATTGAACAGGATAAACAAATGGTTCATAATTTATACTAGAACCTATTAATTTTTTATTATCAACTAGACCTGTCATGCCCAATTGTTCTGTGACCTTTTTAATAACCAGGTCAGAAGATATTTTTGAAAATTTATCTCCTTGTGAATAAGTTATTTCTGCAGTTAAATATGATTTATTTTTAGGCGCAACAAACTTCGATAATTTCTTATTTTCAGTTACTCTATTAAAAAGTAATCTTTCTGAGTCAAAATATAACCAGTGGTGGTTTTTTGGAAGTATTTCATCTTGTTTATAAAATAGATAAACAGAACAAATGCCTCTAAATTTTAAATTATTTGGTTTTCCTAAAAATCTTGACGTTAAGCTAATAGGTAAAGTTGAAATTACTACTTCATTAGATTTAATCTTATAATTTTTTTTATTTGTTAAAATCTCTATAATCTTATTTTCATTAGATTTAAGACCTTTGACATTTTCATTAAAGGAAAATTTTCCACCTTTTTTAATAATTAAGTCTTTAATTCTATCATAGATGCAGCCAGTTCCATATTTTCCAACTGCTACATATTCCTCTTGGTAAAAAGGTAAAATTTTATCTCTAAATTTAATTCTATTGGGAGCCCAATCTGGAGTCATATGTTTTGTATCAATCCCCCAAATTTTTTTAGGATACTTTTCAAAAAACATTTTTCTCAAACTAGGTCCAATAAATGAATCGATATATTCTTTATAATTCTTAGCTTTATATCTTTGATCTTTTTTATTACATTTTTTTAATTCTTTCTTAATTTTAGATTTTAGTTTTTTGTCAAATTTATTTAATCCTTCAATCGACAAAGGATAATCATAGAGCTCATCAAAATTTTTTCCTTTAACATTTTTACAACTAAATTTTCCTTCAATTAATAAATCACTAAAATTTTTTTTCCAAAAATTTTTTAATGTTTTGTCAGGTGTGTGAAAAATGTGAGGTCCAGTATCCATAATAAAATCATTCCATTTCCATGATCTACAAAGTCCTCCCGAAATACTATTTTTTTCTATAATTTTAACATCCCAGTCAGATTCCAATAATTTCCATGCTGTGATCAACCCTGTTGGACCTGCCCCTAAAATAATTGCTTTATTTTTTTTTTCCATTTGAATACCGAAATTTATAATATGATTATTAACTATTGTTTGTTTTTTTTATGATTTATTAACTATCTTTTAAAAAACAAACACTTCATATCAATTATTTAGGCAAATTGTAACTGTTTGGTCTTGTGTGTTTTTTCTGTCTCGTACTATTTCCAGAAAATTCATCCTTTGGTGCAATAAAACGAAAGCCCATTAAATCTTTTTGATTTTTACTCATTTTATTATATATGGATTTTGGTGTACTTTTTTGATGATCAAATGATGTTTTGTAAAACCATCTTGCATATCTAACCAATATAGACCACCTTCTAACAACCTCCTCTTTAATGGCGCTTCCACCATGCCAGATGGCACTATTAAATATCATTACAGACCCTGCTGGAGCCTCTATTATAATTTCTTCTTTATACTTCTTACCATTTTTTGGAAATTTTAAATATTTTTGGCTTCCTAACACAAATCGTGTAGCACCATTTTCTTTTGTGAAAGGATCTAGTGTCCAGATAGTATTAATCATTATAGGATAAGTTGAACCTACTATTCTTGAGTCATTATGAAGTTGTTGAGCACTTACTGCCCCAAGTGGTGTTCTTGCCATAAAATCTTGACAAATAATTTCACCTGAATTTTGGTAAGATCCTTGCTGCAATAACTTTTTTATTAATCTTATAATTCTTGGATTATCAATGAACTCTAAGAACTTAGCATCTTTATTATATAGGTTGTATAATTCTTTTGCTGAATAAGCGGAAGATAATTTTGAAATTTTTTTTTTATCCTTATAATAAAATTTTTTGTATTGTAGATACTTTTCTTCTAACAAATTAATTATTAAGTTACATTTTTTTTTTGACAATAAATTTTCAATTACAATTACTCCAGCTTTATTGAATTGATTAATAATTTGACGCTCACTATGTTTTTTATTTATATTTTTTAAATTAATTTTTAAAAATTTATTTTTCATTAGAAGTTAACTTTCCTTTTTCTAACTTAAAAACTTTATTACAATGTTCCCATATTCTCATATTGTGTGATACTATTATAATTGATTTTTTTTTTGATATTTTTTTCATTGTTTGAAATATATTCCTCTCTGTTTGAGCATCAAGTGCATTTGTTGCTTCATCAAAAATTAATATATCTGGTTTAGTAATTAATGCTCTTGCAATTCCAATTCTTTGTCTTTGTCCACCAGAAAGTCTGACCCCATTTTCACCAACGATAGTATTTTCTTTATCTTGACATGTCTTAATAAATTCTTTTAATGATGAATCCTCAATTACTGAATTAAAAAATTCTTCTGAAACATTTTTATTTTTAACAGTTATTAAAATATTATTTTTTATAGTATCATCAAATAAAAAAGTTGATTGTGGAACATATCCGAATACGCTACCAAGAATAAAATTATTTTTCAAAATTTTTTCATCTATCAGATATTCTCCTGAATCTTGTTTATATAATCCTATTAAAATATCTATTAATGTTGTCTTACCAGCTCCACTTGATCCATATATTCCTATAAAATCATTTTTTTTATTCACTTCTAATGAAAGTCCATCTATCACATTATTTTTTTGTCCTTTATATTTAAAGGAAATGTTGGAGATTTTTATTTTCTTTTCAAGAATTACTCTATTATTTAAATTTTCATTTTTATCTGTTAATTCGATGTTATTATCTAGTTCTTTATTAATTAAATCTATTGAGGGTAGAGAAGAGTTGTATGAATTTAGTGATCTAATAGTTGAAAGAACTGCAGGTAGAATCTTTAGCATTGCCAATAAAAATAATGAAACAAAGGTTAAGAATTGATTGGCACTATAACCAAAATAACTAAAGAAAGATGCCAATAAAATCACTGTTAATACTATTATAACCTCTATCCATAATCGGGGTAAATTTTTAAGTACTGTACTTTTATATCTCAACTGAACACCATCGAACATTTGCTTGAAAAGTTTAATTTCAAATATATTTTCTAATTGGTATGATTTTACAAATTTTATTCCTTGAATTGTCTCTAACATAGTTTTGTTTTTTTCACCATTTAAGACTTGTTCCAATTTTGCAAGTTTTATAATTTTGTTCTTGATAAGATTTTTAATTATTAAGACTAATAATATTGACAGCACCACCACAAAGAGGCTTACTAGTGGATCAAAAGTAAATAACATTACTATAATAAGGCTTATAATAAAAAACTCTTTTGCTAATTGAAAAAGTGGTTCTACTACTCCGTTTGCAAAAGTAGATATTTCAGAGGTCAAATTTCTTAGCAATATAGCTGAATTAGATGAAAGGTAAAATTTATAAGAGTGGTTAATATATCTTGAAAATAATTTTAAAGTTAAATGTGCAAAAATTCTTTGAACAAATTTTTGAACTCTTATGTCTAAAAAGGTAAGAAATATTGATTTTATAA
>MDTF01011658.1_pt1 | contig 12061 bp, 9 predicted proteins | sample 811191 | NCBI WGS metagenome assembly MDTF01 (sample SAMN05326649, study PRJNA326480) | marine metagenome | isolation source: seawater | place: Southern Ocean | collected 2011
ATTTATAGCCCGTTATAAAATTCATGGCAGAGCTTACCGGATACACGAGAACAGCGATTTTTTATGGCAGGATGGCCACTGGTATTACACACAGGGCACACTTTTTGGTGAGTAAGTTGTTGTACATACTCCTAAGGGTACCCCAGCGAGAGGTGACTAATGGATCTAAAAGGTTATACATGAGGAACAAAACCTCCACATCAGTTTAGACACTGAAATTAACAATGCTATTTTAGCAACTTACCTGGATTCATTATCCCTTGCGGGTCAAAGCTATTTTTGATTGTTTTCATCATTGCATATTCGATGTCACTTTTCTGATTACGCATGCGGTCTACAAAGACCCAGCCTACCCCATGTTCGGCAACAATAGAGCCTCCCATACTCCAAATAAGTCTATCAATGACGTCATACACTTGCTGGTGACTATGAGTGGCGGCGCTGTTAGGGGGAAATGCACTATAGTGAATATTACCGTCACCCACGTGACCAACTGCGTAACAAATGGTATCTGGTTCAATTGCCAGTATTGCTTCTCTGGCCTGCGATAGAAATTCGACAATACGGTTAATAGGTACAGACACATCCCACTTTAACATGGTACGTTCGAAATACTGATGTGGGATCATTTGCTCACGAATTTCCCAAAGATTTTTTTCTTGTGCGATGGAGCTTGAAAGGGCTGCATCGCTCAGAAACCCCTTATCAAAACCATATTGAAATAATCGCATCAAGGGCTTTTCAACACTGCTTTGGCCAGCAAATCGCACCAAAAGATACCATTCTCCACGAGTTTCTAGAGGTCGCTGCAAATCTGGGTAGCGAGTAAGCGCTTTTTCAATACCAATCCCTGGCAGTAATTCGAAGGCGACTAAGTGCTCTCCACCAATCTCTTGTGCCATAGAAAAAAAATCATTCAACTGTGAGATTTTAGAGAGAACTGCCATCATTGATTGTGTCACAGGCTGGTAGGGATGCAGCTTGAAAATTAATTTTGTTATGATTCCTAAAGTGCCTTCTGACCCAATGAAAAGATGTTTCAGATCATAACCTGAATTATCTTTAATAAGACTGCGCATACCATTCCAAATAGATCCATCTGGCAACACTACCTCCATCCCCAGTACCTGCTCACGGGTGGTTCCATAGCGAAGGACATTTAAACCCCCACCATTGGTAGCAACTGCACCACCCACACTAGCCGTGCCCCTTGCACCCCAATCGGGTGCAAAGATGCGGCTGCTTATAATTGCGGCTTCCTGCAAGGTCTGCATCAACACTCCTGCTTCAACCAAGGCAGTACTAGCACTTGCGTCAACGTCAATAATCTTATTCATGCGCATCAACGACATAATGACTGCATCTTGTCCATCAAGCGGAACTGCCATTTTGCAAACATTCGAGTTACCACCTTGTGGCACAATGGCAACGCCAGCTTTTGAACATGCTTTTACAGTCTGCGCAACTTGTTCAGTTGAAACAGGACGTGCAACGATAAGACAAGGTGCACCAAGGCCTGTAATATCTGTAATATATTGACCACTTTCCAAGGCATTCACCCAACCATCAGGACCAAGAATAGTCTTCAGTGTATCAAGCAACCCTGACCTCCAATCAACGTCGAGTCCGCATTCACCAATTGCCGCCGAGGCAACCTCTGATAAATTCCTGATAGGCTCAATATCAATATTCTTTTCTTGGTCTTTATTCACTTTTTTCCTTTTTTATTGATGTGACTTTAGACCTGCAGGCCACATGTTAAAGTTCTTGTTAACTAGCCCACAGCTAAAATTGAATCCAAGCTGTTTTTAAGTTAATGTATTTATCCATAGCGTGCAGGCTTCTATCAACACCATTACCTGACTGCTTAACGCCACCTAGAGGCATAGTCACATCTGCTCCACCATAGGTGTTTATAAACATACCACCAGTATTTACGGCTTTAACCATACGATGTGCCCGGCCTAAATTACTCGTCCAAGCAGCCCCTGCCAAGCCATAATTACAGTCATTTGCTAGCGCAACTGCTTGGGCTTCGCTATTAAAAGGTGTGACCCCAAGTACAGGACCAAACACCTCAGCTTGCGACAAGTGATGATGAGACTCAACCCCTGTAAAAATGGTGGGCTGCATGTAATAGCCACCCGATGCCTGCAGAATTTGTTCACCACCAGTGACCAGGTTTGCGCCCTGTTCTTTGGCTTTGGCCACAAAATTTAAATTACTAGTCAGTTGTCGGTGAGAATTTATTGCCCCAATTTGTGAGTTTAATTTAAGAGGATTACCCACTCGTAGATTTTCAGCATGCTGCGCCACCTTGGTAACAAACTCATCATGAATTGTGTGTTCCACTAATAAGCGCGAGCCAGCGACACATATCTGGCCAGAGTTCGTAAAAATTGCCATAGCTGAAACCATAGCGGCTTTGTCTAAATCCGGCGCGTCAGCAAAAACAATGTTGGCAGATTTACCACCCAACTCCAAATAACACCGCTTCATATTTGACCGAGCTGAGTACTCCAGCAGTCGTCGGCCAGTATTAGCAGAACCCGTAAACACCAAAACATCTACATCCATTGATAGGGCTAACTCCTCTCCCACTTCTGAACCTTGTCCAGTGACCACATTAAACACACCATCAGGTATGCCAGCTTCTGCGGCAAGTTCTGCCAAGCGAAGTAAGGTTAAACTGGCTTCCTCTGCAGGTTTTAGTACCACAGAATTACCTGCAATTAATGCAGGAGCAAGTTTCCATGCCCCTATCATAAGTGGCATATTCCAGGGCACTATAGCACCGACAACACCCACTGGTTGTTTATGAATTAAACCTAAAACATTTGGGTTTGTGGGTGCAATTTCACCATAAATTTTATCAATGGCTTCAGCATAGTAGCGAAAGGTCCCTGCTGCTGAACCCGGCTCCGCATTAATTGCAAAACTAATTTCTGTGCCATTATCTCGCACACCCAGAACAGCAAGCTCTAACGCATTTTGTTGGATTAAATCAGCTAGTCTTAATAGTACTTGCTTCCGTTCACCGGGAGCTCGATTGGCCCAACGACCATCATCAAATGACATTCTTGCAGCTTTAATAGCAGTTTGCATATCAGCTCGACTGGCTCGCTCTATAGTGGTGATAACTTCACCATTTACAGGCGAAATAATATCTAATTGACTGCCTGTCCCCGATTGCCAACGTCCATCAATGAATAATTGCTGTGGTGCCACAGTTTGAGATTTTAATAAGTCGATTTGGTGCTGTTGCATCGCTAAACATGCCCCTAGGTTGGTGTGATGATTGCTTTTAGCGCTGCAACTACAGCCTCACTGCTCTCTCTTCTTCCTATCCCTATACGGATAAAGTGATCAAACTGATCATGATTCCATGGAGCGCAAGCAATTTTGTACTTACGTAACTCTGCCAACAATTGGACTGAGGGCAGCGGTGTTTCTACAGCAATAAAATTTGCTGATGACTCTAGTACTCTGAGGCCTAGCTTTTTTAGCTGTGCACATAAAAACTCTTTTTCAAGTTGGTTGTATTCTAAATAGCGTTGTAAGCTCGAATCATCTCGCCATGCAGCGATAGCGGCGGCATAGTTTAGGTTAGAGATATTGAAGTTGAGCGTATGTTCGCGTAAACGCTTAGCAGTAAAGGGGTCACTCGCTAAACCATAGCCCACCCGAGCACCTGCTAGCTGATACGCCTTAGAAAAACTACGTAACACCACCCACGGAGCTGTGCGTACCCGACGCACTATTTCTAGTGCATCAGGCCCACCTTCATGAACACAGAATTCGTGATAGACCTCGTCAATCATTAATAATACGTTATCTGGTGTTTGGCGGGCAATGGTTTCGATTGCCTCCGCACTCAAGCTGACACCACTTGGGTTTCCTGGCGTTGCAAAAGTTACTATGCCTGTGTTCCTATTTATAGCACATAAAAGTTTATCAATATTAATAGCACCATTAGCATCTAGTTGAGTTCGAGTGACCTGCGCCTGCTGTAACTTATAGGTCCGTTCATAACCCCAAAATGTTGGCGATGGTGACACTATATTGAGATTGTGTTGGCTGGCAATGGCCACTGCTCTATTTATCAAATCACCAGCCCCGTTGCCCCATATTTGACACTCTTCTAAAATACCAGTTTTTTGTGCTATATCTTTTACCAGCGTTGGCAAGACGTTATCAGGGTAGCGATTAAGGTAACGCATCGCTGCAGACATATATTCTGATACTTCAGGTGATGGACCCATAGGGCTTTCATTGAGTCCGAGCAAGTGCCACTGGTCTATATCTAGACCCTGGCTAATTAAAAAATCTCTAGTCGGCGGGGTTTTAAAAGGCCAATCAATATCTGTATTCCACATACCATCTCCAATTAGGCGTAACGCTGGGCTCTAGGGCTCTCGTCCATTTGTTTTATCAGTTGGACCGACAGTTCCATGACTAAAGCGGCTTGAACTTCCACATACTCTGGGTCACCCCACAAGTTTCGACATTCATTAGGGTCATCAGCACGATTGTATAGCTCACCCCAATCTTCTCCAGCATACACAGTGAGTGCCCACGCATCTTTTAATAACTGCCTTACCCTAGCCGCTTTAGTAAAGCCAAAACGTGGTGTCAAATCATTCATTTCTAACAATAAACTTGCTCGGAAATCTTTGTTTCTGACTTCGCCTCGCAGCACAGGTAATAAGCTACGTCCTTGAATACCGTTATAAAGAGGGAGCCCAGCTCGACCTAGTATAGTGCTAGCGATGTCTATGGTTGAGCAGAGTGCATCAGTGTGGCTAACCTGATGACCGCTGGGTTCGCACCAAATAAAGGGTACTCGACATATAGACTCTTTTGGCCAACTACCCTTGAGCAATAAATCAAAATCACCTAAATAGTCTCCATGATCGCTAGTCAGGCAAAAGATAGTATTTCCACCTGAACTAGTGGCTTTGACAGCCTGCACAATATCACCAATAGCGTCATCGACCATAGTAATCATCCCTGCAGTTAGCGCCATCGCCTCCTTGATGTGCTGACTATCAGCCATAAATGCTATTTGTTTAGCTGCAGGCAAGTCTCCCTTCAAAAATTGTTGATGCAGATATGCTAAATTGGGCGGAGGGTTATTATGATCTTCAAAACCAACGGGAACAGTAAATTGATCTGGACTATACATGTCCCAATAACGCCCAGGTGGATTCCACGGATGGTGGGGATCAGGAAAGCTAATAAATGTAAAGGTAGGTTGCTTTTGTTGTAAATTATGCCGCAAGTATTCTATTGCACGATCACGAATGTAAAACGTTGGGTAAGCCTCCTCTGGCATGGTAGTCCGGTTTACCTGCGGGCAGGTATAACTATGTGGAAATTGAATGTCTGTATCGACCCATTGCTGCCAATCAGGATGATTTTTCCTTAGCCATTGCAGGTAGTGCCCACCAACTTGTACACCGTGCCCTGTCACCATATTTACGTGCTGAAAACCATAATACGGTGTTGGAAAATCAAAATAGCTCCCACCGTCGTAATGTTGAGGTTCTTCCAAGGTATAGTCGTCTCCTTCTAACTGCCATGCTTCATCAACTATATCTGGCTGGTCATTTGGGGCTTTTAAACCGGTAAAGGGCTGCAGATGAGTCTTGCCAAAAGCTGCAGTTTTGTAGCCTGATCGAGCTAGTATATCCACAAAGGTATTAGCACGTTTTGGCAGGGTACAGCCGTTGTATCGAAGGCCATGCACACTGGGATAGCGTCCTGTCAGGAGTGAGGCTCGGTTAGGCATACACACGGGGCTAGCCACATGGAAATTATCAAAGCGGGTGCCCTTTTCTGACAGGGCATCGATATGAGGTGTATTAACGACAGGGTGGCCATAACATCCTAGCCAATCAGCACGCTGCTGATCAGTTATAAAAAAAACAAAATGTGGTGCTTGATCTGTCCCCGGTTGCATTTTTTCACTCATAGGCCGCGTACCTTTGGCATTAGAATAAACTCCCATGGTGACGGAAACTCACCCACTGGAACTTCAATAACTGTAGGGGTGGGCTCAAAAAGAACAGTCTTAAGATGCTGTCGTAATTGATTTGGCGTTGTCGCCCTTAGCCCACGTACACCATAACTTTCAGCTAATTTAACAAAATCTGGACTAGTTAAATCACTGGCAATAGGGCGGTTATTATAATTATCAATTTGAAACCGTTTAACGTTCCCAAATGCATTATCTTTAAAAATAATACAGGTAAGTGGAATATTATGGTGGGCCGCAGTGGCTAACTCACTAATAGTGTAGAGTGCGCCACCATCTCCAGAAATCGACACCACAGGAACATCTTGCCGAGCATGAGCAGCACCTAATGCGGTCGCTATACCCCAGCCTAAAGTGCCTTGATAGCCAGTAGAAAGGAACGTACGAGGTAAATACGTAGGAAAAGCAAAACGTGATACATATCCTACTTGTGTAAGTTCGTCGACAAAAATGCCATCCACCGGCAATTCATCACGGATAGCTTTTAACCACTCTAACTGTGGCGCCAGTTTTTTGTTGTAGCTAGCTTTAAATCGGGCCTTAGTTTTTTTCACTATCGCTCGCCACTCGTCCCTTGGTAAACTGTTTCCTAGTGCACTCAACAGCATTGGTAACGTGTCCTCTAGCGCGCCATGTATACCTAGTGTTGGCTCATTGATTCGACCGATTACCCGGTCATCAATATCAATATGAATAATAGCTAATCCATCATCTACACCCCACTGCATCTGTTGAGTTTGTAACCGAGTTCCAAGGCCTATGACAAGGTCACACTGTCGCCAAAGACTGTGAGCCTCTGGCAACCCTATACAAAGATCATGCTTAGCAGACACAACCCCATGACCAGTGCGAAAGGCAGCTACAGGTGCAGAAATAGCGTCAGCAAGTCGCGTCACTTCTAAACTACTATTTTGGGCACCACTGCCCACAACAATTAATGGTTTTTGTGCTTTTTTAATTAGTAAAATAGCTCGGTTAACATCATCTGAACTAATTACTGGATTGGCATCTGCTTTGACCATCAAATCAGCAAGCTCGGTAGAAATATTTTGCTTCCAAACATTCACTGGGATTTCTATACCAACAGGCCTTGGCCTACCTGATTGAAGGTGACGCAATGCATCACTTATAACAGCTATCGCCTCACCACCATTAGTGATCCTCTGAGCGTATTTGGTGAGGCTTTGCAATGTCTCCAGTTGGTTCTCAATTTCATGCAAGACGCCATATTCTTTACCAATAGTAGCTACCGGAATTTGGCCAACCAGACCCAACATAGGTGCATTGACAGCATAAGCCGTAGCCAGTGCAGCACAACCATTTAAAAACCCAGGCCCAGGGACGATAGAAAAAGCTTGCGGCTTACCCGTGGCTAACGCAGCCCCTAAAGCCATGTAAACAGCGCCTTGCTCATGGCGGGTATGTATAGGCACAAGTTGATCTTTCTGATCATAAATAGCATCAAAAAAGTCATCGTTCTGAACACCAGGTAAGCAGTAAAGGTAGTCTATGCCATTATCTATAAGGCTATTAACAATATATTTGGCAGTTGTGGAAGTCATGTGTTATCCGTCTAAATGCTCAGTAAAATAATATGTATTGACATAATATGTATTGGCATTTACCCTGACATAAGATACTTTTTAAGTCAATAAATATAACTATGAGCTCCAAATGCTAGATTTATCGCACATTCCTTCAGGGGCTAGTCCAGTTTCTATAGCAACCATTCGTCTATCAAAACTGTTGCGCACTCATTTGGGGGACTTGTTACTTCAACACGGCAACATTGGTTTGCCCAGTTGGCGCATCTATACAGGGTTAGCTGAAATGGGTGAAGCCACTCAAAAACAGCTGGTAACTCACTGCCGAATGGAACAATCACACATTAGCCGTGCCTTGGCACAACTCGAGAATAAAGAAGAATTAACATCACGACGATGTGATGAAGACAAGCGTGCACGACGTTTCCAATTTACACCAACTGGACAAAACAATTACCAATACTTGTTACCCATTGTAGAGGGTTTTTACAGCGTCGTTGACGATGCACTAACATCAGATGAAATCAAATATTACCTAAATCTGACAGAACGGTTGGCTAAAGCCGCCGCAACGTCTGCAGCCCTTGATAGGTCAATAAATATAAAACCGACCTAATTAAGATATAACTAACGGGAGAGTAAAATGATTAAGATGAAAAAATTGTTGGGTACCTTATGTTTGACGGCAGCTATAGCTTCGTCATTTGTGGCAAATGCTGCTGACTGGAAACCAAATGGGACACTGCGCCTGCAAATCGGCTTTGGTGCTGGGGGATCCACCGATACCATGGGCCGAATTTTAGCTAAGGTAATGAAAGAACAAACTGGCTGGAATATTATTGCAGAAAATAAAACTGGCGGTGGTGGTATTGCTATGTTTACAGGAATTGCCACTATGCCTGCCAAAGGAAACGTGATTGGCCTTGGGGTGAACATGCCAGTATTAGTTAACCTCACGCTAAATAGTGACAAGATTCCATTTGACTTAAATAGTTTTGACTATTTAGGGACAGTTGCTAAAGCACAACTAGCGCTCATTGCTCATAAAGACGCACCTTTTAATAACCTTGCAGAAATGGTGTCCTATGCTAAAAACAACGATGGCCTAGCAATTGGCACAGGTGCCAAACCCCAACAACTATTAATGGATTTTATTAATAGGCAAGACGGAGCAGGCTTCCGTTATGTGTCTACTAAAGGCGAGGCAGAAACCCACAAACTGATATTAGGTGGCCAAGTACTGGCTGGTTTCTCAGCTGGAACGCACATTAAATACTTAGAGTCTGGAGACTTTAAGATGATCGCTAGTAGTAACGTGACTCGGCATGATTATGCACCAAATGCACAAACCTTTATTGAGCAAGGTTACAGTGCTTATGTTGAGCCTGTATTTTATCTAGCAACTACTGCAAATACACCTGATGATGCCAAAGCAGCTTTAGCAAAAGCAATAGATAATGCGATGAGTTCCCCCGAAGTACAAAAAGTAGTGAGGAATGCGGCTAGAAGTCCAGCAATGAATTTGGGCCCTGAAAAAACTAAAAAAATGATGTTTGATGGCCTAGAAAACGTGAAGGTTTTGTTTGGGAAATGACCTACAGACCTGACAAAATAGCAGGCCTAATATTGGTAATATTAGGCCTGCTACTCTATTTTGTTATCATCCCTCAGCAAACGGACGCAGCCTCAAACATGTCATTTGTGGCTCCCGCAACGGTACCACAATTTATAGCCTTTCTTTTGGGTTTAATGGGTGTCCACCTTTTATGGAAACCAAACCCAGTAAATAAGACAGCTTTGCAAAACCTTCCTCAAGCAGCATTAATTGTCGCGATTATTCTGAGTGGCGTTACTTTAATGAGCTGGTGGGGTTTTATGATTGCCGCACCTGCTCTTGCACTTATGTTGGTTTGGCAAATGGGTGAAAGACGCCCACTGTGGGCTGGACTAACAGTAGTACTTGTGCCATTACTAATTTGGCTATTAGTGGTATTTTTATTGGATAGAGTGCTGCCCTAGGGGACATAATGGTTGATTTGAGCATAATGTTAGCTGGTTTTAGCGACGCGTTGACCATGAGCAATATCTTGTTTGTGCTATTTGGCGTGCTAGTAGGGCAATTAGTTGGCGCTATACCAGGTATTGGTCCAATAATGGCTATGGCCATAGCGATACCTTTTACTTTTGGCCTTAATCCTCTCGCAGCCATTGGGTTTCTGGTTGGTGTCAACAAAGGGGGCCTAGTCGGTGGTGCTGTGCCCGCTATATTAATGAATACACCTGGGACACCAGATGCAGCTGCCACAGCATTAGATGGGTTTCCATTGGCACAGCAAGGAAAACCTTTGAAGGCAACTAAAATGGCGCTCTTCTCTTCGATCACAGGCGACACCATAAGCGATATCATACTCATAACTGTATCAGCCCCTTTAGCCATTTTGGCACTAAAAATGGGGCCTATTGAAGTGTTTGCCCTGATGATTTTTACTTTTTCAATCCTTGCTGGATTGCTAGATAAATCTCTTGCAAAAGGAGTAATAGCTGTCCTACTAGGGTTGTTATTTGCGACTGTAGGCACAGCACCTGAAGATTACACACCAAGACTTATATTTAATCACTACGAATTTTATGATGGTCTCCCACTACCCTCTGTTGCTATTGGCATGTTGGCAGTTGCCGAAATTGTACGACGTTTAGCACACTCTGACGGTAAGTTACGAGCCGCTATTTCGCATACCCATAGTAACAACCCCGATGACGCTCGCATAAGCTGGGCTGAATACTGGGGTTGCCGCTTTACAATGCTGCGTGGGGCAGCCATTGGCACTTTTCTTGGGGCACTGCCAGGCGTAGGTTCCACCGCTGCCGCATTCATGTCTTACGCTTCAGCCAAACATGCATCCAAAGACCCAGACAGTTTTGGTAAGGGTAATTTGCACGGAATTGCCGCAGCAGAATCTGCCAACTCAGCAGTCATGGGGGCTAACCTCATTCCCCTGCTAACTCTAGGTATACCAGGTAGTGTGGGTGCAGCACTTATTATTAGCGCATTTATGATTCATGGTATCCAACCTGGGCCTCTATTATTTGAGGAACAAGGGCAGCTAATCTATGGTTTATTTGGTAGCATGATTATCGCAAACTTTTGTAACCTTTGGTTAGGACAACTTGGGTTACGCCTATGGGTGAAAGTCGTTTCTGCACCAGAATCCATCATCTTTGTTTCTGCCATTCTCCTATGTATTGTAGGCATCTATCTGTCGACCGGTGGCTTAGTAGGTGTTTATGTTATGTTATTCTTTGCGGCGCTTGGCTACTTAATGACAACCTTTGGTTACTCCGTCATATTGTTTATTATCGCTTTTTTTCTTGAACCACGACTGGAAACCTCTCTATCTCAAAGTCTTGTATTATTAAACGGAGATGTTTCCAAAGTGATCTACCACCCTGTTGCAATGTCACTTTTACTGCTGGCAGCGATTACACTATTCTGGTTTATTCGTAAGAGTATGATACCACCGCCTACTCGCAATAATGCGAATTAAATACTTACGGGTCATTGCCTGCCAATGAACCTGTGGTAGAGAAATATAAAGAAGCACACAGGTATAATTGGGAGCGAGGTTATGTGTTTTTCAACTATGAACATAGTTAAGAGCATGCTTAAAGGTGAAAGCGCAACTACCAACACCAATTTTAACACCACCATGTTGCATCCATGCCTCATGACAAAGGCCTATTATATGAGGCACAGCAATAACGACATCGTATTCTTTTATAGTAATAATTTGTTGATATTTTCGAGCAATAAATACAACTATTTAGGCATAGTAATACCATAACTGTGCTTATGGCATTCAGGAATAACGCCTAATTTTTTACGTTATCATCAGGTTAATAGAGTTTATCCGCAAACGTTATGTAATGGACTTTTGTATACACTAATGTTACTCATGGGGATTACACCAAGAGACGCATCATGTTTACACAAGATTTTAAAGAACAGCCGTATTGGTGGGATCATAGCGCTCCGCCCAAAGAGCAAGACACAGAACTGCCTAAAAAAGTTGATGTCCTCATTATTGGTGCAGGTTACACAGGCCTTCATGCTGCCATCCAGACTGCTCGAGGGTCAAGGAACACGTTGGTCATTGATGCTAAGCACGCTGGTTGGGGCTGCAGTACAAGAAATGGTGGGCAAGTTAGCACAAGCATAAAACCGAGCTTTTTTGAGCTTGAAAAAACATATGGTAAAGACATGGCGTTTGCCATTTATAAAGAAGGTGATAACTCTTTACAATTTACTGGGGACTTCATAAAACAAGAGAACCTTGACTGCAGTTATGCTGAAGTGGGCTGCTTCCATGCCGCACACAACACTGCGCAATATGAAAAACTTGCAAGGGCTATTGAACATCAAGCTTTTGAACTTCAGGACGACGCCTACATGATTCCAAGATCAGAACAGCGCTCTGAATTA
>MDTF01010666.1_pt1 | contig 12054 bp, 12 predicted proteins | sample 811191 | NCBI WGS metagenome assembly MDTF01 (sample SAMN05326649, study PRJNA326480) | marine metagenome | isolation source: seawater | place: Southern Ocean | collected 2011
CCCTTGGGTAACCCTTGCTTTTGGAGACTTATTTGTAAAAATTTTAATGGCTTTTTTAATGTTGATACCTTTTAGAATATTAATAATAAAAATTAGTGATCTAAATAAAAGAAAATTTCTTTAAATACATTATAGTTAGATGGTCAAAATATTAATTTAGTGAATAGTTTTTTTAGAGTCCTCAGTAAATAAATCAGTTAGTTGATTAATCATAGCATCCCCTAAATCTTGAACATCTGCAATTTTTATTGCTTTATTGTAATATCTAGTAACATCATGCCCAATTCCAATAGCAAGCAACTCAACTGAAGAACTTTTTTCAATCCATTTTACAGTTTGTTTTAAATTATTTTCCAAAAAATCTGTTGTGTTAGTTGATAGTGTTGAATCATCTACCGGAGCACCATCAGATATAACCATTAATATTTTTCTTTCTTCTTTTCTCTTTTGAATTTTATTATAAGCCCACTTTAAAGCCTCTCCATCAATATTTTCTTTTAACAAACCTTCCTTTAGCATAAGCCCCATGTTTATTTTTGATTGTCTCCAAGGCTTATCAGCAGATTTATAAATAATATGTCTTAAATCATTAAGCCTACCAGGAGATAAAGGTTTTTGATTATTCATCCACTTTTCTCTACTCAGGCCGCCTTTCCAGTGTTTGGTCGTAAAACCAAGAATTTCAACTTTAACCGAGCATCTCTCTAAGGTCCTAGCTAAGATATCTGCACAAATTGCCGCTACAGAGATTGGCTTTCCCCTCATAGAACCAGAATTATCAATTAAAATTGTTACAAGTGTATCTTTAAATTTTGTTTCTTTTTCACTTTTGAACGATAAAGAGTTAAGCGGATCAATAATTATTCTTGTTAATTTTGAACTATCTAAAGCACCCTCTTCTAAGTCAAATTCCCAAGAGCGATTTTGCTTAGCTAATAATTTTCTTTGTAATTTATTTGCCAATTTAGAGATAAAGTTTTTTAGGTTAAGCAATTGTTGATCAAGATTTCTTCTTAGTCTTGTAAGTTCTTGTTCATTTTCTAGATCTTTGGCATCAACAACTTCATCAAATTCTTGCGTATAAACTTTATATTTAGAATCTCCAAAATTTTTATCATTTTTTCTTTGTTTACTAGGAGAGTTTTCTGTTACGTCGTCACCCCCTTCTTCTAGACTAGATCCTGTTTCTTGAGTTAGTTGGTCAAGATTAGACAAACCTGCATCTTTAGATAGTTCATTATCTTCTTTGTTTTTAGATTTTTCATTATTTTGATCATTGGTTTTATTTTCTAAATTATTTTGGTCTTTTTGATTTTCTTCTTTATTTTGTTGTTTTTTATCTTGATCGATTTGTAGCTGAGAAATAATATTTGACATCAGGGCATTATATTTTTCCTGATCCGAAATAGACAGGTGTAATTGAACAAATTTATTTTTTAATTTTGAATCTAATTTCTTTTTATATTTTTTATACTTATTTTGAATTTTTTCTTCATTTGTCTTTGCAAAATTATTTCTAAGATAAAACTCAAAGGCATCAATAAATTCTAAGTCTGTATTTTTATAGTCTATGTTTTGACTGGATTTAATTTTATAAAATTGATCTAAGTTTTCTTTAATTCCTTTAAAGTAGCTCGAACCTATATTTTCATATCTTGTTTTCTCTGCAATTTTATATAATATTTTTGAAATATCACCCTCAGGCTCATAAGTCTTAAAAATTTTTTCATCAGAACACCTAAGCTCTAAAGCCGCAGAGTCTGCCATAGCTCTTGTTCTAATAAAATCATTTTTATTTATATTTTTTATTAAGGGCAATGTAATTGTTTTGTTTTTTGTTTTATTTTCTACATCCCCAAAGGTGACGTCGATATTTTGATTTCCCGCTATTGATTTAATTGTAGATGTAATAGCTCTTTTAAAGTTCTCTAAGATTTCTATATTTTTTTCCATCTAGGAAATAGTTACATTAACTGAAGATTCTGGGAGATCTTCACCAAAGCATCTTTGATAGTATTCAGATATAATTTTTTTTTCTGTTTCATCGCATTTATTTAAAAAAGTTACTCTAAATGCATAACCATGATCACTAAATATGCTTGTATTTTCGGCCCAGTGTAAAACCGTTCTTGGACTCATGACGGTAGAAATATCGCCATTAACAAAACCTTTTCTAGTTAAATCTGCAACTTTAATCATATTAGATATTTCTTCTTTGCCTTCCGTCGAGTTATAGCTTTTATTTTTTGATAATATTATGTCTAATTCTTTTTCAAAAGGTAAATAGTTAAGAGTGGTCACAATGTTCCATCTATCCATTTGTCCCTGGTTAATTTGTTGAGTGCCATGATAAAGGCCAGTCGTATCGCCCAAGCCTACTGTGTTAGTTGTGGCAAACATCCTGAAATATTCATGTTGGTTAATTACTTTATTTTTGTCAAGCAAAGTAAAATTACCTTCACTTTCCAGAACTCTTTGAATCACAAACATAACATCGGGTCTTCCTGCGTCGTACTCATCAAACACAAGAGCTACAGGATTTTGTATAGACCAAGGTAGAATACCTTCTTTAAATTCAGTTATTTGCTTTCCGTCCCTAAGAACTATTGCGTCTTTTCCGATCAAATCTATTCTACTAACGTGGCTGTCTAAATTTACTCTAACACACGGCCAATTAAGTCTAGCCGCAACTTGCTCAACATGAGTAGATTTTCCTGTACCATGAAAACCTTGAACCAATACTCTTTTGTTGAAAGCAAATCCGGACAAAATTGCTAGAGTGGTATCTCTATCAAATTTATAATTTTGATCAATTTTAGGAACAAATTCATTTTTTTTTGAAAAAGCATCAATTTCCATCTTTGTATCTAAACCAAATGTTTGTTTAACAGAAATTTTTATATCTGGTTTTTTTAAGGTTGATAAACTAGTCATTATTTTTTTCCTATTGTAAGTTTAAGTTGACTATACGCTAAAGTGATTTTTTTTAACTTATCTTCAAATTCTCTACTTCCTTGGTTTTTATCAGGATGGAATTTTTTAACAAGAGTTTTAAATTGTTTTTGAATTTCTTCCCATTTTGCGTCATATTTTAACTCCATTATATCAAGCGCCTCACGATCTGTTCTGCTTAATTGTGTTTTTTTATATTCTTTATAGCCAGAAGTTTCAAAAATATTTAACTTATCGTCAAGGGCATTATTCCACAATATATTAAAAAAATTTTCAGATGATCCAAAGCTTTTTGTAGTTTTGTGCCACGTCAAATCAGATTTTATAAAATACTCAATTTGCAAATCACTCATGTCTGAGAAGTAATTCCATTTTTTATTAAAAATTTTTATATGGTCCAAACAAAGTAATCTATACTTTTTACTATTATCTTTTTCCAAGGGAGCTCTATAACTACCTATTTCATTACAATTTTCCCAATCACAAATAATTTTCATATTAAAAAAAAGTTTATATAATAAAGTTAAGCAAATGAATAACTTATTAAAAGAAATTGAAAATAAAATTAAAAACAATATTGTACTTGAAAGTATCAATATAATAGACAACACCCACAAACATAAATCACATAAATTCTATGATAAAAAAAAACACCATTTAAAAGTCGAAATTAAATCTGTATTTTTAAAATCATTAAACAAAATTATGGCTCACAGAGAAGTCTTAAAAGTCGTGCATCAAAATTTTAAAGATAAGATTCATGCTCTAGAAATTGTGATTAAATAATTTTATCAAATATTTTTTTTAATTCTATTTTTGTAATTTTATAAGTGTTTGGTATCGTTGTTTGGCCAATATTTTTTAAAAGTATTAAATTAATTTTATCATCATTATTTTTTTTATCATTAGTCATATGATTAACTATATTATTGTAGTCATTTTTTTCGAAAAATTTGTCTAAAGAATATTTTAAATTATTTTGTTTATAAATATTTTTAATAAGATTTAAAGTTTTTAAATTACAAACACCTTTTAAATATGATAATTTTGTTGCCATCAACATTCCTATAATGACAGCTTCTCCATGGTTGATGTTTCTAGAATATTTATTTTGCACCTCTATAGCATGAGCAAAAGTATGACCAAAATTTAGCATCATTCTAATGTTTTTTTCTTGAGTATCTTTTTCAACAAAATAAAGTTTTACCTTACAGCTTTTAATTATTGCTTCTTTGATTAAATTAAGATTTTTATTTTCTAAAATTTTAGGTGAATTTTTTGAGAGCCAATTAAAGAAATTACTTTTTAATATTAAAGAATGTTTTAATATTTCAGCGTAGCCACAAATTAGTTCTCGTTTAGGTAAGCTTTTTAAAAGATCAACGTCTGTAATTACTAATTTTGGCTGATAAAAAGAACCAATTAAATTCTTTCCAAGCTTTGAATTAACAGCTGTCTTCCCTCCTATTGCTGAATCAACTTGAGCAAGTAAGGTTGAAGGAATATTTATAAAGTTAATACCTCTCTTTGTAATACTGGCAGCAAAACCAGAAAGATCACCTAAAATGCCCCCACCAAAAGATATAATTAAATCATTTCTATTAAAATTTTTATTAAGACATATATCAACAAGGCTTAAAGCATTATTAACAGATTTAAATTTTTCATTAACAGAATATTTAAAAGAATAAACTTTATATTTTTTTAAGCTTTTTTTTAAAATACCTATAAACTTTCTAGGTATATTTTTATCAATTATTAGAGCAATTTTTTCAACACCAGGACAAACTTTTTTTATATAATTTGGAGAATCTCTCAAAATATTTTTGCCTATAATAATTTCATATTTTGATTTTAAGCTTCCTATTTTTAATCTAGTTATCTGCATATAATTTAATTATCTTATTTGATATTGATTGAATACTAAGTTGTTTACAGTCTATTTTAAAATCAGCAAGTGCATATATTTCTTTCCTTTCATTGTAAATTTTTTCTAAAACAGATTTTAAATCTCCATTATTTAAAAGAGGCCTTTTTTTTGAGTTAATTAACTTTTTTTTTAAAAGTTGTGTATCTAGATGTAGCCAAAAACTTACACATCTTTTCAAAATTTGTTCTCTGATATTAGGGTTCATAAAAGCTCCGCCTCCAAGAGAAATTACAACATTATTTTTTTTGATTTGCTCTAGTGTAATTTTTTCCTCATATTCTCTGAAAAAAATTTCTCCTTTCTTTTCAAAAATACCTTGAATTGTTGTCTTTAATTTTTGTTCAATTACTCGGTCAATATCGATAAATTCCACAGAAAGCTTCTGGGCTATAAATTTTCCTATAGTAGATTTTCCCGCACCCATCATTCCTGTTAAAGCTAGGTTTTTTTTCAATTTAACTCCGAATTTATAATTTGATTTATCACAAATTTGTCTTATTTATTGACTTTAATAACACTTAAATAATTATGCAAATTAAATACAACAGTCATTTCACAAGAAAGACATCAATTAAGAAAAAAATAATAAAATTCTTAATATTTGTTATATTTTTCATGTTGGGTTTACTTTTGTTAAGCAAATTTAACTTTCCCGCACCCAACCAAGAAATTAAAAAAAATATTATCAATGAAATTATTAAGCTTAAATAAAAAAATTTTTTTCTTTTTAATTTTTTCAATTTTATCTACATCTATTTCATCAGACGAAGGAGTAAATATTTGGAAGAAAGAAAATTTAGAGAAAAAAAAAAATACTTTAAAAAAAACGGTCAACACCTCAGCAGAACAAAATCAATCTAAAATAGATATCAGCCAAAAAACCAAAACAGACATTATACTCGATGAAAACAATTTAACTGAAAATAAAAAAGCAGTGTACGGAATTTATGAACCCGATGAAAATAATTTAACTTTAGAAATGTGGGTTAACTCCGAAGGTACAAGAGTCAAAGATACAATTGAAAGAATTCAAAAAATTAAACTCTCTCAATTTTCAGAAGAGTTGTTCGTCAACACTTTATTTACAATTTCGTATTTACCAAGTCTCAACATGACTGATGAACAATTTATTAAATATAAAATAGATTGGATGATAAAAAACAAAAGAGATGATTTAATTTCACTTTTTTTAAATAAAAATAATAATTTTCCAAATAAGGAACAAATTATAAGATATCTTGTTGACGAAAATATTTTAAAAGGAAACATAAAAGAAGCATGTGAAAAAATTGATTCAATTGATAACAACGTTAAAGATAATTATTTAGATAAGTTTAAAATAATTTGTTTAATTGATGCTAATAAAAAAAATGAAGCACAAATGGTTCATGATTTATTAAAAGAACAAAAAATATCTAATAAATTTTTTGATGATAAGATTAATTTTCTTCTAGAAATAAGTGATAAAGAAGATAATAAAATCGACGATTCATCACTTTTAAATTTTTATTTATCTTCAATTGCTATTACAAATTTTAATTACAAGCCCACTAAAAAAACTAACAAAAAAATATGGCAGTACCTCATTGCAGCAAATCTATTAAAATTTGAATTCTATGAAGACAAAGAATTTATAAACGAACTAGAAGTAGCTGCGAATATTGGTAGTTTTGAATTTTCTTATATTCTTGATATTTATAAAAATATTAAATTTAATCTTAATGATTTTTTAGATGTAGATAATAATTATAAAAAATTTCATCCTGTGGACTCTAGAGCACTTGTTTTTCAAAAAATATTATTATCTGACAGTAATGAAAATAAGTTAAAATATCTTTTTTTATTAAATGACTTGTTTAAAGAAAATAAATTACCGAATATTTTTAAAAATTATTTAAGTAACCAGCTTGCTGAAATTAAAAAAGAAGGAATACCCTTGGAGTATGAGACGTTAGTAGAAAACAATATTCTAGTTAACAAGAAAAAAATTTTAACAAAGATAAAATATGATGATAGTAAGTATTATTCTTCAAAAGCACTTAAATTTTATACTGAAAAAAATGTTTCTTTAAAAAAATTAGATAAAGATTTTAAGAGCGTACACAAAAAAATAAAAAAAAATAAAAAGTATAAATTCTCATTAAAAGATGTAATTTTATTTGATTCACTAGAAAACGAAAAATATGTTTTGCCTAAAGAACTTAATTACGAAAAGATTAAAAACGATAATTCTCCGCCTATAGAATTGTTAAATATGGTAAAAAATAATGAAATAGGCATGCTTTTGTTAAGAATAGTAGAATTAGTTGGCGAAGATGAAATCTTAGATTTGGACAGTCAATCTGTATATTTTATTAATCATTTGTTTATTAAAGCAGGTCTCCTAAAATTAAATAAAAAAATATTAGAAACCATACTACCTGAAAGAGTATAAATTTATTATAATCTATTATTATGGCAATAAGAAAAATTTTAACTGAACCCGATCCTTTTTTAAGACAAAAATCTTCAGATGTTAGAGAGGTCGATAGCAACATCAGAAAATTAATAGATGATATGCTTGAAACAATGTACGACGCACCAGGCATTGGTTTAGCGGCAATTCAAATTGGCGTGCCTAAACGCGTTATTGTGATTGACCTATCTCGAGATGAGAAAAAAAATCCACTGTATTTTGTTAATCCAAAAATAATATTAAAATCAAAAAATAATTTAACTTATGAAGAAGGGTGTCTTTCAGTACCTGGTCAATTTGCTGAAATTGATAGACCAGACAATTGTCATATTAGTTATTTAGATTACAATGGAAAAAAGCAAGAATTGAAAGCAGAAGGGTTATTGGCTACCTGCATTCAGCATGAGCTGGATCATTTAGAGGGAATTTTGTTTATAGACTATTTATCAAAGCTGAAGAAAAAATTTATAGTAAAAAAACTATCGAAACAAAAAAAAATATTAGAAAGAATAATAGTCTAATCTAAAAGGAACCAATGCCTCATAAAATTATTTTTATGGGAACACCCCAGTTCTCAGTCTCAACATTAGAAGCTTTAATTAATTCCTCATATGAAATTGTCTGTGTTTATACTCAGCCACCAAAACAATCAAATAGGGGCTTAAAAGTAAATTTATCTCCAATCCATCAATGTGCTGAAAAAAATAGATTAACAATTAGACACCCGGCAAGATTAAACAATAAGGAAGAGCTTAATTTTTTGAAATCGCTAAATTCAAAAATAGTTGTAGTCGTTGCGTATGGGAAAATTATACCAAAAAATTTTTTAGAAATACCACAATTTGGTTTTTTGAACATTCATGCATCCTTATTGCCCAGATGGCGTGGAGCAGCACCAATTCAAAGAGCTATTATGAATTTAGACAAAGAAACAGGAATTAGCATAATGAAAATAACTGAAAAGCTAGATACTGGACCAGTTATGAAAAAAATTACAATAAAAATTACAGAAAAAGATAATACAGATATTATTTCTGGAAAATTATCAAAAATAAGTAGTGAAAATATTATTGCAATTTTAGATAATATTTTTAACAATAATATAGAATTTATTGAACAAGATCATAAAAACGCAACATACGCGGAAAAAATAAATAAAGATCAATCTAAAATTGACTGGGACCAAAATGCAAAAAATATTTTAGCAAAAATTAATAGTTTAAATCCGAAGCCAGGAGCCTGGTTTAGTTATAAAAATTCACGTTTTAAAGTCTGGAAAGCAATAATTTCTGAACAATCTGGTAAACCAGGCCTGGTAATGGATAAAGATTTTACAATCGGCTGCAAAGATAAATCTTTAAAAATATTAGAAGTACAAAAGGAAGGCAAAACAAAATTATTAATGAGAGATTTGTTACGCGGTATGAGTTTTAATATTGGTGATTTATTAAATTAATGTTTTCATATCAAGTTTTAATCGAATACGATGGAACCAACTTTGTTGGTTGGCAGAAACAAAAAAATGGTATTTCGGTACAAGAGACAATTGAAAAAGTTTTAAAAAAAATTTTAAAAGAAAAGATATTATTATATGGATCAGGAAGAACAGATTCTGGCGTTCACGCTATAGAACAGTCAGCTCACTTTAGTTCAATCCACAACATAAAAGATCGTATCAAGTTTTTAAACTCAATTAACTTTTTTTTGAGAAAAAAAAATATATCCATTCTTGATATAAAAAAAAAAAATCAAAAATTTCACTCACGATATAGTGCCAAAAAAAGAATTTACAAATATGTAATTATTAACAGACACGCACCACTAACATTAAATTTAAATAGGGCCTGGCATATAAAAAATGTTTTAGATGTTAATTTAATGAAGAAAGCTTCAAAATTACTTATAGGCACGAAGGATTTTACAATGTTTAGGTCTTCATCTTGCGGAGCTAATTCCCCTATAAAAACTATAGAGTTCATAAAAATTAGAAAGGAACAAGAAAAAATTATTTTTCTATTCAAGTCAAAATCATTTTTACAACAACAAGTAAGATCTATGGTTGGTTGCCTAAAATTTATAGGTGAAAAAAAATGGAGTCTAAACAAATTTAAGAAATTTATAAATTTAAAAAAAAGATCTAACTGCGCTCCACCAGCTCCCTCCGCAGGGTTGTATTTGTATAAAGTTATGTATTAATTTTATCTAAATCCGTATTTTTTAAGAGAAAAAAATGAAATAAATAATAGCGAGATTAAGTTTTTTAAAAAACCAAAATGATTAAAATTTTTGTTAATTTTCCACATCCAAAATAAATTTCTAAGCCTGTTATTTTGCAACGAGTCTTTTCTTATCTGGTATTTAGTAAGAAAATAAGGGCAACAAAAAGCATAATCTATTTTTTTTAAAATTTGACACTTAAAGAAATAGTCTTCGCAAATTTTTGTATTTAAAAATTTAGTATTTCTAATTAAATTTTTATTTATTATCATCGTACTTGTAGCTATAGATGTATTTTTAATAAAAGAATCAAAACAAAAGTTTTTAGGTGTTAAGACAGATTTAAGTTTTTTATTTTTTACGGTAAATGTATTATAGTGCGTATAAGTAAAGTTATAATTATTTTTATTCATGAAATTAATTTGAATTTTTAATTTATTTTTTTCCCACAAATCATCCGAGTCAATAAAAGCATACAAATCTGGATTTGACTTTTTTATTGCAAAATTTCTACAATGACCTGCGCCCATGTTCTTTTTTAAATAAAATATTTTTATTTTTTTTATTTTTTTAAATCTTGATAAAACTTTTTTTGTGTCGCTATTTGAATTATCATCAACAATAATTAATTGCCAATTTTTATAAGATTGTTGAATAATAGATTTTAAAGTTGCTTCAATAGTTTTTTCACTGTTAAAGTTAGGTAAAATTATTGCAACTTTAGGAAATTTTTTATTTTTGATGATCTTCACTTAAAATATTCAATTAATATATTATAATATATTTTTGTGAGCTTTTTTAAATCTAATAGTGAGACACTTTCATCTACCTTATGCATAGTTTTATTTACTAAACCGAATTCTAAGCATGGAGCAATTTTTTTTATAAATCTTGCGTCTGAGGTCCCACCAGTCGTTGAAAAGACTGGGTTAATTTTTGTAATTTTTTTAATTATTTTTTTAGCCATTTGAATAGTTGAGTTAGGCCGTGTCAAAAAAGAGTCTCCTGTAACCAAAAAATCTATTTTACATTTTGTTTTGTTTTTTTTACAAACCGATCTTATGACTGAAGTTATTTTTTTTTTTAAACTTACCGACGTGTGATAATTGTTGTATCTAATATTAAATTGAGTTTTTGCTCTAGCTGGAATAACATTGTGTGCTCGGTTGTCTACATTTATAGCTGTAAATTCTAAATTAGAAGACTGAAAATGTTTGTTGCCTTTATCTAGAGGTTTCTCTTTAAGTTTTTTACATATTTCAATTAAACTAGTAATCGGGTTTTTTGAAAGATGTGGATAAGCAATATGGCCTTGAACACCTTGAATCTCCAACTTACAAGATAGACTACCTCTTCTACCTATCTTGATCATTTCTCCCAATCTATTAGGGTTTGTCGGTTCTCCAACAATACAAAAATCTATTTTTTCTTTTTTTTTAATTAAGTAATCAACCACTTTTCTGGTGCCATTTACTGCCTGAGCCTCTTCATCTCCTGTAATTAAAAAACTAATAGATCCATTTATTTTTTTATTTTTTTCTAAAAAATTGCTAACAGCAGCCATGAAACAAGCAATAGAGCCTTTCATATCATTAGCTCCTCTGCCAATTAAATGATTATTTTTAACCTTTGGTTTAAAAGGATTAACGGTCCAATCATCTACATTACCAGGAGGAACAACGTCAGTATGACCGGCATAGCATAAATTTGGTTGCTTGTTACCTAGTCTTGCATAAAGATTTTTTATTGGAGGATTTTTTTTATCTTTAAACTCTAAAATTTTACAATTAAATCCTAATTGTTTTAATTTTTTAGATATATAATTTATAGCACCAGCATCTACAGGTGTTACACTTGGAAAGCTTATGAGATCTTTCGATAATTGAAGTTCGTCAAAATTTTTCATTATTCTCTTAGAAGATCGTTGATTGATGTTTTGCTTCTAGTTTTTTCATCAACCTGCTTAATTATAACGGCGCAACTTAATGATGGTGCGTTAGAGTTTTTTTTGTCCGGTAAAGAACCCGGAACAATTACAGAGTATGGTGGAATTTTACCATAAGTAATATCTCCCGTTTGCCTGTTAACAATTTTTGTAGATTGACCAATGCACATTCCCATACTGATAACAGATCCTTCTCCAACAATTACCCCTTCTACGATTTCAGACATAGCTCCAAGAAAAACGTTATCTTCAATAATAGTTGGTAGTGCTTGAGCTGGCTCCAAAACTCCACCAACGCCAGAACCTGCTGATATATGACAATTTTTTCCTATCTGGCAACAGCTACCTGCTCTTGAAAAGGTATCCATCATTGTTCCTTCATCGATATAAGCTCCAATGTTTATAAAACACGGCATTAAAACAACATTCTTTCCAACAAAGGATCCCTTTCTGACTGGAGAATTAGGAACCATTCTAAAGCCTGCCTTAACATGGTCTTCCTTAGTCCATCCAGCTGTTTTACCTTTTATTAAGTGAGATTTGTCATACCAACTA
>MDTF01004438.1_pt1 | contig 12044 bp, 3 predicted proteins | sample 811191 | NCBI WGS metagenome assembly MDTF01 (sample SAMN05326649, study PRJNA326480) | marine metagenome | isolation source: seawater | place: Southern Ocean | collected 2011
CCCATTGTTCGTGCGAGATGCCGCCACCGTCAGCAGACAACCATGTTTTCTTTTCACGTGCGGCAAGCTCACCGTTCACATACAGAGACACCTCTTCGCTGTTCGGATCTTTCAAATCCTTCATGACTGTCAGATCCACGGTGTACTCGGTTGACGGCTGATGCTCTGTAATTGTACGAATTGGCGAACGATTACCTTCACGACGGCATATTGAAATGAAATTTGTGCCTGGAGCGATGGAAGAATCGTCGTGGTGGTTGATGTAAGCCTTGTTGTTCCATTTTTTTACAAAGCATCCGGCGGGAACTTTTTGGCTGGCCCTTCGTTCTATTTGTTGTACCTCACCATCACCCAGGCCAAGGGCACGAACGGCGTGGGAACACTCTTCCTTGGTCATTAGCTTAGACTGATTTGGCTGCGTCTTGCATGCCGGCATCGTTGCCCCCTCATCACGAGTGAGGTCGGCGCATTGCCTGCCTGCCTCAAACGTGCGATCCTGCGTGTTATAAGCAAGGTATAGGGCTCCACAGAAGGCATCTGTGTTCAGTGCACCAGCGCTTTCCTTCGCGTTCTTGGATTGTCCGAAACGTACCAGATTGCGAATGCCCTTCTTCGTCTGTTCTATTGCAGTTTTGACGTCAACACTCAGATGAAATGAGTTTGATCCTTCCTTGTTCCATTTCTCAATTCCTTTCTCGTCCGTTCGTGGTATGTTAGTTGGCGTCACCTCTCCATCTTCGATCAAATCGAGGACGTACCAAGGCCACGTGCCACGCTTTTGGCGAGCAAGTCTGGGGACGTACTGCTCGAGCTGAGACCAATATTTGACTCCGCCAAACGCACGCGCAAGGCGTGGGACATCCAAACTGGATGCCGCTCGTTGACACTCGTTGATATCTTCGATGGGAGTCTCCTCCTTATGTAGTTCGCACTGCGTTCCCTTGGCCTTTTTATCAAACTTCTGGTGGTATGTCCTTCCTTCGTCGTTGACAACCGTCCTCATAGCCAGCTCAACCCAATCTCTCATTTCGTGCGTTTTTTCAAGTTGTCGATACTTTTTTATCGTGATAACTTCCTGAGCTTCCTGAAAAAACGCACCAGGCTTTGGAATATCTTCCTGGTACTCACTCAAGACGTCTTTGACCGTCAACCGATCGAGAGTTTCGATTCCCGGTGACTTTTTTCCATCACCTTCCATAATTGCATGCAGTGCCTTTCGCTTGCTTGAGGGTGTCTCCAGTGATTTCCCACCACCTTCCTTGGCTCTGGCGAGAGCCAATGCGACACGCTCCTTCGATGCCGTTTTCTTGGCAGCAAGGTCGTCTTCTCTGTGTGCCTGCTCTTTGGCGTTCGGCATAACGTAGACCCTGCCGAGGCAAACAGCCTGTTGTGTCGGGTGGCCGATTTCCATAACGGGCTCAAGCGTTTGATAGCGCCACTTCTCCGACAAGTCAGGCACAAGCTCCGTACATTCCTCCACCAGCTGACAGTCGTTCGTCTCAAAATGCCACCGTACAGCCCCACAGGCGTTATCGCGTTTTGCACAGAAGTCTTTGCACGCGGGATACTGTCGATGCTTGCCACCGTCAATCACCTTCGATTCCGGACCACAGTAGTAGCCTTGTTTGGCTTCTTCCCATGTTGGAGTTGGTCCCGCTACGAAGGGATTGAACTGAAATTTGTTGAGCGACTTTTTTCCTTCAAAGCAACCCTCCAGTGCGTTTAACTTTGTCGCCGCTAGCGAACTATCTTGCTGCCACTGTTTTTTGACCAAGTTATACTCCTCGTATGACATTGCCGCCGCTTTGCACAACTTTGGCGACGTGAAATCGAAGGCATCGTTCGATGCACACGTTTCGCTGAGGGAAGTCTCAATCACACGAGACGCCGTAGCTATCGATAAAGATTCTTCGGCGATTTCTGACAACTTGCATGCATGAGTTTTTTCATTCGGATGTGATTTGTTGTCCTCTTCGGCCAAATCGGCAATTACCTGGACCACGGACAATAGAAAAAACCATAGACGAAAAAAGTAAAAGAAAGAACAACACGAAAAAAGTGAGATTCGCGACTATGATAAAAAAAACACTAAAAAAAATCATGATACTACAACAAAACTCACCTTCATCGCATCGCGACGGGCAGCGCTGGTCGAAAACTCCTCCTTGGCTGGTCCACGACCTCTTGGAGTTTTCGTAAGACCATTGACAATGGAAAACGCGTTACAGAGAATCGGCAGACGCTCTTTTAGGGTTGAAGTTTTTTTTGGCATCGCCTTTGCATCGTTGAGGTTCTCCGTCTTGACCGTTAAACTATTGTTGCTTGTAAACCACTCAATGTCCGTTGCTTTGAACTCTGTAATGACTTGATTTCTAGTATTCTCACACCATTCGCCCACAAAAGTTAGGTCGTTGTTGTCCTGGACATATTTGCAAGTGCATGGGTTGCATCCGTCGGTGACGAGCCCGCTTGCCGTGCCGCCATTTTCGCACGGCTTTCCCTTTGGTCCAAGATTGTGATGGCTGCACTTTTCCTGAATTTCGCAGCGATCCCCGTGCCAGCCTCGATTACATCGGCATCGGCAGTTGTTCTGGTGAAGGAACCCCATGGCAACGCCAGTCTTGTCCTCGCATTGGTCTCCATGTTGGTTAGTTGTACATGACGTGGCCTTCTCACATCGTGCTCCAGAGACACCCTTGCCAGCTGGACCTTTCGGGCACAAACAAGTACATCCATGGATTATGTCGCCGTGAATGCGGCCTCCGTTCTCGCAGATCAAATCCCGAACTTTCGGTGCCCCACGAATAGATTTAAATCCATTGTTTTTATCGCGTGGTTTGTGCACTTTGTTGTCGCACTTGCGAGGGAGGTTGCACTTGTCACCACCATAACGTGGATCGGGGCAAGATTTTGGGATGGTGCATCGTGGTCCGCCAAAAACCAATGACGTGCATGTGCAGGCACATGGGTTGTGATCACCTGCTGGACGAGGAGTTCCATCCATGGTTACAGGTAGTATAAACGGTGCTTCGCCAACTTTCGACGGCTTAAGAGTCTTGCCATCGGATGTAGCGAATGCAGTGAAGAAGCCCAATGCACCGCAGGGTTGACACTTGGCACGTTGTTTGCATTTGCTTCCCGTCCATCCATGAGCGCATTTGCACATGCATCCATTGACCGCATTGCCAAGAATCGATCCGTTGTTCTCACACTTAAAAGTTGCCGGGCAACTCTTCTTGTCATCGCAAGTTGATCCTTCAAATCCCTTCAAACATTTGCATCTGCAGGTGTTATCGTGGACTTTGCCTTGAAGGATTCCATCGTTCAAGCACTTGAGTGGGCACGGCACAATCTCTGTGCAGTGCTTTCCTTGCCAACCAACCGCACACTTGCACATGCACCCGTCGACAACGTTCCCGACCGCATCTCCACCATGTTTACACTCGATGTCCTTTCCAACGGCACAGTCTCGCTTCAAATTACACGCTGGTCCCACCCAGTTCTCTGTGCATTTGCACCCGCAGTCATTTCCGGCGATCGTGCCAACAGCATTGCCGCCGTTCGAGCACTCGTTACGGCATGGTATGACTTGCTGGCAAAAGACACCCTCGTATCCTGTCGAGTCGCAGTCACATTTACATCCATCAAAGAGGTTACCTTTGACGATGCCACCGTGTTGGCACGCGCTCGCTGCGTCTCCATGTCCTACAAAGTCAGAACTCGTGCAGGTACCTGAAAAGCAGAAAACAAAAGGAAAAAAGGAAAAAAGGAAAAAAAGGAAAAAAATTAGGTGATGGAAACAATAACCAAACAATAAACAAACATATGCTTCACTTACGCTTGGCGCCACAGCGGGGCTGTTCTATGGTTGAGGTGAACTGTGGTTGGCATTTACATCCACAGTTGGGAACTGGGTGCGCAAGGTTAACACCAGACATGGTGCCAGTCGTAATGCCACCATTGTTGCATGCTGGACATTCGTTAGGGATTTGGCACCGGTTGCCTTTAAAAACGGCAACGTTTTTTCCCGCGAGTTTAACAGTGGTGCAGAGGCACTTGCAAGAGTCAATATGATTTCCAATGAGCTTGCCACTGTTCTCGCACGTCATGTCTTGCGCCGTACATACCTTCTTAGTCCGACATGTTGCGCCAGTCCACCCGGGAGTGCAGTCGCAGGCGCAGTTGTTTTGGGCCACGAAGCCGGTCCCTTTGCCACCATGCCAGCAATTAGGTTTGAGTCCAATCTGGCAGAGAGAATCCTGACAGGACGGACCGGGTTCATTAGGTGAACCCAAGCACGGAATCATTAGCTCACACTTTTTGCCTTTGAACCCTAGCTTGCAACTGCATTGACAGTTTTTATCGACTATATTTCCGGACATCGTCCCACCGTTTTCGCAGTCGTTGTCACATTTAGGTTTCTGTCTGCACTCGGGTCCGGCCCAATTTTGTTTGCAGACGCATTTACAGTTTTCATCAGCAAGGTTGCCACTTATTTTAAACTCTTTAAGAATTGACATTACGGTTCCACCGGCTGCACAATTTAAATTGGTGTTGCCCTGATGCCACATGTCCCGAACCTTACACTGAATTGGCGCCTTGTTTTCACACAAATTCCCACTGATTATCCACTTGTTGGTTGTTGGACAGTTGCAGTGGCAGTTCGTGAGAACGTCACTCCCGGAGCTTGTGCCATCGTTTTTGCATGGTTGCCAATTAGGCGCTAAGAAACGATGTTCAACAATACCGGTTACCACTTTTGCAAATTTTGCAGCGCGGTTGCCCGCGGTGCACGGAATAGAAATCTCGCAAGTCCTGCCAGTATATCCAGCCTTACATGTGCATGAACAGCTGGAGTAATCATTGCAGGTTTCGTGTTCCCCACTCTTGACAAATTTACGAGAATACTCTCCCTGGGTAGTTCCTCCATTCTTACAGTTGAGTTGTTTGATCGTGCACTGCTTCTTGCAGACAATCTTGTCAAATTTGCTCGACTTGCAAGTGCCGCAGCTGGAGTCTATTTGTTTTTGCTCGAATTCATATTTACATTCTTTGAATACGTCCTTTTCGCAGCATGTCGGACCGATGCCGCTGTGATCGTGGTGCTTGGCCACCCCGCTCACAGTATTTGTTTTGTCATTTTTCTCGTTAGTCTCGAGGAAAAGGTCCATTGCCGTACCAAGCATAAAGCTACCAAAGCGACCTGCCATGACTGCTTTCACTGGTTTCTTTTTGTGCTTGCCTTCAGAGCAGTCGATTTTCTGGGGCGGAACGCAGATACCTGCATGGCAGGAGCAATATTTACCGGTCCACTTGTCATTGCAAATGCAATATTGTCCGTTGGATGACATAGAGCCGCCACCGTGAGCACTGTTGCAGCCGCGGTGACTCACCCATTGCTTTTGGCACCCATCAAATTCATCTACAGGTCCTCCAGATGTCACCAATGTATCTCCAAAGCCACCAGATGTCACCTTTTTCTCGTTAGTCTCGAGCAAAAGGTCCATACTGACGGTACCGAACATACCTCTAGCTGACGGTGGTGCAAAGCTCGACTCTTGGGTTCGCTTATCACATTTATCGTAATTTCCGACACATCTTTTTTTGGAGTCACCGGTTTCTTTTTTCTGCGTCTTGATGTCAAAACCGTCCATTGTTCGTGCAGCAGTGACCTGGCATCTCGCCTTTTGGTTTCCGTCTTTAGTTTTCGTTGGTATGCACTGGTTGTCATTAAAGCAGAACTCGTTGGGACTCTTTTTTCTGGAACTTTCCGCTGCTGCTGCCTTCGCTGCCGCTGCCTTCTTTGCTTGTGCCGCTGCCGCTGCCGCTGCCGTCGCTGCCGCTGTCTTCGCTGCCGCTGCCTTCGCTGCTTGTGCCGCTGCCTTTGCTGCTTGTGCCGCTGCCGCTTGTGCCGCTGCCACTTTAGCGGCTTTGCGTTGTAGTTGATGAGCTTCTCGTGCTGCTGTTTTCGCTGCCGCAGTTTTCGCTGCTTGTGCCGCTGCCTTCGCTGCTTGTGCCGCTGCCGCTTGTGCCGCTGCCACTTTAGCGGCTTTGCGTTGAGCAGCTTCCTTTTTTTTTTTGGCTGCAGCCTCCTGCTTCTTTATTTTGTCTGCAAAAAAATTAAAATTAGTATTCATGTTCATGGGAAAAAATCCAGTAGAATCTTCGTCGTCTGACATCATATTAAAAAATCCTTCTTGTTTGTTGGCGCATGCGATGTTAAAGGAGACTAGCACGCACAAGAGATGAAACAGTAATTTTGACATTGTGTGCGTTGATGCTGTGTATCGATGCTGGTAGAATTGGGTTGTTTTGTTTGTTTTGTTTGTTTGTTACCCCCTGATCGCATGTATACAGTTAAGTACTTAAAAAATTCAAGCCTTATTTTCTACTTTACCTTCTCCTTTAGTACGCTTATGTACCTGAGAGATTGAAAACTGAAATTGAAAAAGGAGGAAGGGGGAAAAGTTGCCCTCCACATCATTGTTAAGTTACCTGACTTACCTGTATCCTGTATCACTTATCGACTTATATCACACAAATCTGCATCTGTTTGCTGTTTCCAATTGTCTGTTTCGTATTTCGTTGTGCTCTCTAATCCATTTTAGTACCCGTGATACATTTTTCATTTCACAGCACACATTTGAAACACCACAACAATTCACATACCAATTTTGAAAACCCAAACACAAACACATATGTACCAAAAGAACAACGAAACGAAACAAAAATAAATCAAAGCTATCACAAGTTAGAAACATTTATTACACAACTCATTGACTCGCCTTCTACACGTAGATTGCTTTCTATAGTGTATAACACAGAACCAATCTACCACCACCGCCATGCATTCGTTTGCGACCTGTCTTTTTCTCCTGTCTACTTGTAAATTGAAACGGGAGAAATGCTTTTGGGAAATGAATGGAACAATTGGGATCAAGATTGTAATAGAAATGACCTGGAAGCTGTACACGTCGTATATTCATTTTATATTTTTATATTTTATATTTTTTTCATGCTTTTAAAATCTTATTGGTGTATGCGTCTGTATGCGTGTATGCGTTTTTTTTTTCTATTGCTTGTATTTTGTATTGGTGCACGGCGGCAGCACAACAATGTGTTACCGTTTATACACACTGAATGTTGCAACTAATCAAAGTCGCGCAGTTTTTGAGACTCCCATAGCCGTTGTGACTTTATCAACCCAGCCGGTGACTTCATCCAACACAAGCTTTGCTCCATCGATGACTTCGTTGAAATCTTCCTCCAAGTCACCAAACGATTTATCAAATTCTTTTTTCATGGCCATAACTCCTGGAGCAAACTTCTCGACTAAATGTTTCATCACAATCTCGTTAATGAACGCCTTCGCAAAATCTCCTTGTCTAAGCTCCAGCGACAGATTGAAAGCATGAATCTGGCCAAGAACTGTCACCATGACACTGAATTTCATTATTGTCTTTCCTGGTGTTAACTTAAACTCTCCCGTGAGGTACTGTAGGCCAAAAATGCTTTGCATTCTCTCAACAAACTTTTCAACTGTCTCCTGGTTCTCTGCTGACATAGCTTCTATAATAAATTCAAAAACCGTGTCGAGAGCTTTCTCCGCCAATTCCACAAGGTATAGGACGATTGATGCTGGATTTATAATGAGCTTGTCCTTCATGACATCAACTAATTTATTGAGCGCATAGAGCGGCAAGAGAGGGACAGAAGCTGCCAAAAGTGCTGCGTTCCATAATACGCACTTGGCAAGTGCTGCTGCTGCTGCCGCGACCTCGACAATACCTTCAGCCACCTCGGATGCCGTTTCTTTGGCAAATTCACCGGCCCCACCCCACTTCTCTTTGGCCTCGAGGAACACGTTCGCTTGCTCTCGCGTTACCATTATTCCTTCTAGTGTACCCCGTGCAAACTTATTCGGACGATATGGTTTCCCAGTACGAGCACTTTCCCACAGCGCATCACTTGGTTCCCATACAGGAAAGTGACCGTGTTCGCGATCGTACTCCTGAACCATTGCAACAAACGTTGGCTGATGCTCTGCCTCGATCTGTAGAAATACATCCGGCACTACATTAGCACATTTTCCAGTGTGCTTTGTTTTTTTAATGCCACGAATTTTTTTCATCGCCTCATCGAAAGGGACCCGGAGCTTATTTGTCACCGATCCTAGAGCACGTGACGTCGTACCAAAGGCGTCTTTGACCGGGTCAACGAACTGTTCGAGGAACTCTTCCGCCTCTTCAAGCAGGTACTTGATGCCACCAATCAGATCTTTAAGACCGTTATAGATTGGGCGGACAATACCAAAGAGACCTTTGACAATCTTCATAAAGAGGTTATCAGTTCGGAGGCTCATTTTAACGTGATACAAAAAATTCGCGGGGTCACTCGGATCGATGGTCGTACGCACAAGCAGGTCGGCTTCCAATACACCAAAGACAGACAAGTCCCGCATTTCGTACGTGATGTCAATGCCACACCCGCTGTCTTTGGCCGCTTCTCCAGTGGATCCTGTCGTTACCAGCTGCTGTGCAGCAGCGCCACACGATGCACCAACCGACATGTCAAACATGAAGCCTCCCTCAGATTGAAGCATGGGAATACTGACGTACCCCGCTCCTTTGAAGCAGAAGGCACCGGGGCACCAGTCATCCTTGCCCCCACCCCACATCGTGTTCGGCGACCAACCAGCATAAACCTTCACGAATAGGCCATTTTCTCGGTCCTCTTTGCTGCGTCGCACCGCCATGAAACCGGCGATCTCGACAGGATCAAGACGCACCTCCCCCTCGAAGTACTCCGAATCAAATTGCGCGCGTAAATAGGCATTTACTCCCATAAACGCCATTTCCCCCTCAATCATCACACCCTCGGGAATGTCTAACCCAAGCACAGCGACGACAGGATTGCTGGGAGCGAGTCCAGCAGGTGAATAGCTAAACTTCGCCTGTTTGAGTGCTGCAGAAGTAAATATTTCTGGTATGGACTTGAGCATATTATCATCCATTCCCGCGATGAAAAGAATATTTCTGAGCGAGACGCCACCAAAGTTCAAGTAGATGTAGGTTCCCTCTGGATCGCTCTTATCAATGCCAAATTGAACTTCTCCAGCGATGCAGGGTGCTTTCTCCGAGCTACAATCGTAATCGCGATTCTCGATCCAACCTTTCGGGATGTGGCATCCTCCTCGTCCGGACTCTTTGTTGCGTGAGACGCACACTGCTCCACCAGCACGAATAGAATCGGGAAGTGGTGGAAATACAGCGAACGATAGCGACGCACCAAAACCCATTTCACCAATGCTGAGAAAGTCCATGGGTGCCGGAAACGTGTAAAATCCCTGCATTTGCAGATCTGGCTTGACTATCATTTCGGGGCTGAGCTCGACTTCGACGAAGCCAACGAAGCCGATCACATCCTTGCTTTCAACGTCCTGATCGCAATTTGCCACGCACACCAACAGCGTCATGCCAAGTTCCACCACAATTCCGTCCTCACCGGCCGATACGGCAAATTCTACGCCGTCAAGACCAATACTATTGCTAAACCACACCTCGCCCGTCGACACGGCCAAAACAATTCCAGATTCTTGAACTTCCACTTCGATCGTCGGATCACCGAGAAGGTCAGAAATTCCTTTAAAGAACACGCACAGAAGGTCGATACCTGTGCACTCGACATTGTTTTCTTGAAGCTTATACACGCCTACAATTGCTGGTGAACTTGAGAAAGCATCTCTGCCTGCGAAAAGACCCGGCATGTCGACATCGTCCGGCAAGGCCTCGTTCGGAAGGTCGTGACTGTTCGTGCTGACGACAAATCCGATATCAACATGAGCTAACGAAGGAAAGATTATTGTCGGATCAACACCACCAAACACTTTTTTCAGCATGCCGACTGGCTCCTTGAACGAAGCACACAGCGTTACTACTGTCTCCTCCTGTTCACCGTTATCATCGTAGTCTTCCCAACGACCGTGAGCGACGAGCACCGCCGCCGAGTCGAGAAGTCCACCAAGCATTTCCGCGCCCGGTTTCGTTTTGACCATGACGAAGAGCTGGTCGTCGCCTCCCTCAAAGTCGCCACTGTCCGGTTCGTGTGCGCTGACCTCGATTCCTGGAAGCATGATTTTGTCTAGTCCTATCAAGTTTCCAAAAAATCCCGAGGTCATCTCTAAGATTGGCTGGACCTGCGTCTGGAATGCCGTCGCACTGACAGTACCAGCTCCTCCTCTTGAGTTAATGTAGGCTCTGGCAGTAACTTTCACGAGAATCGCGGCAACATCAGCGAGAGTCTGGTCGCCATCGGGCGTCTCCTCCTGCTCCACTATCGATGTCGTGGATGTTGTAGAAGTTTTGCCATTGCGTTTTGCTGACGAAGACAAGTGCTGTCCAGTGACTGGCTTACCCTTTTTATTTGCGCCTGAAGAAACTGTCTCTTCGCCACCAAGTCGACCGTCTTTCAGTGCCAACAGAATTGCGTTGTCCAGCAGTGCCAAGATCGGTGGTGGTCCACCCCACTCGAAGCCACCATAGAACTGTGCGGCCTTTATGCCCGAAGCTGCTTTCTTGAAAGACGTCAACTTCGAAGGATTGCTCTCAGACATTTTGACAGCAGACTTGGCCAAGTCCACAGCATCTGACATCGCTTGTTCCGCTGGCTTCTTGGCTTCATACTTGGCCGACATGTGAGCATCAATTTTGTTGTACCGTCTCTCAGCACGCTTATACTCCCAACTACTAATGCGGATTGAAAGGTCACGTGCTCTATCAGCCAGAAGTTCATCCCGAAGCTTTGCGAGCGACGACACCGTCTTGGTGGGGACACCGCCGATGAGTGTACGCTGGACGATTTGGTCCTTAAACTTGGCGACATCGTACTCACCCCACAAATACAAGTTTGCCAACTTTGCTACTGTGCGTCCAAGAACCACGTTGCACTCGCTACCAAAGTATCCCTGATCACATTTACAGTAGCACAGCTCGTACCCAGTATCGTGGCGCCTGTTTATGTCACGAGCGGGCAATAGTTTTTTGCTCCCTGCAGACAATTTAATCCCGCCAAGCTCCTTGCCGTGAGCGTCTTGACCGTCCCCGCACATCTCTTTATCATTAAACCCGCACTTCTCCATAACTTCACAGTACCTACCGTAAAATCCTTTTTTGCATGCGCACTTAAAGCCCTGATTGGAAGACACAAGAGAACCACCACTAATCTTGTTGCAACCACCACGAAATTTAAAAATCTTTTTCTCGCAGGCTGTCATTTCAGTGTAGACTTTCTGCCCGCCAAGCATCACTCTTTTTCCAAAGTTTCCAATGTTTCTTTTCGTTCGTTCATCGCATTCATCGTAATCTCCAATGCACCTTGTTTGGCCGTCGCCAGTTTCTTCCTGGTGTGTCTTGATATCGTAACCGTCCATCGTTTGTGCATATGCCCTGCATCTTGCCTCACTTTTGCCTTCCTTAGTCATCGTTGGTTTACACTCGTCGTCCTTGCTACACAGCTCCTGTGGTTTCTTAAGGAAGGCCGTCTTACTGTTCATACTGTCTTCAACATCCATTTGGAACATTCCTCTCACGAATTTTTCCTCCCGCGTTTTGACAGCCGACGACAGGAGTGAGCGGCGATGGTGACTTTGCCCGCGCAGCTTATTGTCTGACGTAGCCGTGCTACCAGTGTTCTCTTTTATTTTCAGAGTTTCCCAGACTTTGAAACCTTTGCTGGTCTTCGTTTGTCCACGGAGCTGCGTTTCTTGCTTCTCGTTTGTTTCGAGGTAGCTTGGCAGCATAATTGTATTCGGATGTTGTAAATGTAGAAGACGTAGCTTGGCATAATTATATTCATCGCTTCCTTTTGGATACTCCCACATCTTTTGCTTGTATTTTTTAGTGCTCAGATCAGTCTGGCTATATGTACAACAATCTGAGTTTGTACATTCAGCTTTTGCGCAAGCCGCACTGTCGTAGTTTGGTTTTTTTACCGCTTTCACGCCGTCGAAGCCTTCGATGCCATCGTACGTTTTGGGACATACAATA
>MDTF01016175.1_pt1 | contig 12043 bp, 16 predicted proteins | sample 811191 | NCBI WGS metagenome assembly MDTF01 (sample SAMN05326649, study PRJNA326480) | marine metagenome | isolation source: seawater | place: Southern Ocean | collected 2011
ACTGCTACCAAACCGGTAAAAATTATTACGTAAAGTAATTCGTTAACTGAATTCATAAGATTTTGCATAAATGCCAAAAAAAAACACTAAAGGCAAGAAATACTTTAAAAAAAATATAAGTTTATGACTTGCTTAATCACAGAGGTTTTCTAATGTTTTTTGATATTTTATCTAAAATTGCATTTACAAATTTAATCTGAGCTTTTTCCAGGAAAAACTCTGATGTTTTTACATATTCATTGATTATAACCTTTGTAGGATTATTGTGTTTGAACATTAGTTCAAAGATTGCTGCAAAAACAATAATTTTTAACAATTTATCAGTTCTTTTTAATTCGAGATCTTCTTGCAAATATTTAGAGACAATTTCCTCTATAAGATCATTTCTTTCAATGGTCCCTTGGACTACGTCTTTAATAAATTTTTTATACTGGCTTTTTGGATATTCGATTATAGCTTCAGGGTTTAAAGAATTCCCATAAAGCTTCTGAATTACTCTTATTCTTGGGCTTACAATTTGTTTATTGTTTGGCATCTATAACTTCACTTACCGCTACAGCTGCTTCGTAACCTTTGTTGCTTCTCAGCTTAGTTTGCTTTTCATTTAGGCAAGTAAGAACAGCATTGCCAATAGGTTTTTTGAACAGTATGGATAAATGAATTAAACCATTTGTAATAGCTGATGAAATAAAATTAAAATTAGGTGTTTGTCCTTTAATAATTGATCCTAAGGCTATAAATCCATCGTAATTATTGATATTTCTAGAAATAACAACTGGTATCTCAAAGGCTCCTGGCACTTCTAAAATTTTATAAGATATTTTTCTTTTAATTAGTTCATTGGTTGCACTTTTTAATAGTGCAGAAGTTTGGTTGTACTTTGAACGAACTATACAAATTTTAATTTTTTTTTTCATTTAATTATTTCTTGCTTGGTAATTTTAATACCATATCCCTCTAAACCAATAATTTTTTTTCTAGACCTGGAGACTAATATCATATTTTTAATTTTAAAATCTTTGATTATTTGCGCTCCAATTCCATAATATCTGAGGATGTTAGTACTTTTTACTCCTTCATTGTTAATATTTTTTGTACCTTGACTTTTTATCACGATTAAAACAAAATTATTATACTCAGAAAGATGTTTAATAGAATTTAAATAAAGATTATTGTTTAACTGCTCAATTTCTTTTTCTACATTAACTGAAATTACTCTTACTCTAACAGACCTTTTGGCGTTAAAATTACCTTTACTTATAGCGTAATGTTTTGAACTATCTAGTTTATTTTTGAAAATACTCAAATTAAAAGAACCAAATTTTTTAATAATAATTTTTTTCTTTAATATATTAATCATAAATTTTTCATTTTTTAGTCTGTAAGAAATTAAATCTTCTATACTGGCAATTTTTAAATCATGTTTTCTAGCAAATTTTAAAAGATCATCAAATCTTGCCATTCTTCCGTCTTCATTCATAACCTCACAAATAACTGAGCTTGGATTTAATTTTGCTAACTTAGAGATATCTACAGAAGCTTCCGTATGTCCTGCTCTTTCTAGAACACCTCCACTTCGTGCAACTAGGGGAAAAACATGTCCAGGAGAAACAATATCTTTTTTTTGTGAATTTTGGTTGATAGCAACCTTGATTGTTTTGGCTCTATCAAAAGCTGAGATACCTGTTGTAATACCTTTTTTGGCTTCTATAGAAACTGTAAAAGCAGTTTGCATGCGTGCTTTATTTACTGCAGACATCAATGGTAATGATAGTTTATCAACTTGCTTCTTCGTTATTGCTAAACAGATTAAACCTCGCCCATGTGTAGCCATGAAATTAATACTTTTTGAATTAGCCTTAGACGCTGGAACAACCAGGTCTCCCTCATTTTCTCTATTCTTGTTGTCAACTAAAATAAATATTTTACCTCTTTTTGCATCTTTAATAATTAAGCTTATTGGAGATAAAGATATTTTTTTCATAATTATTTTTTTAAATTTAGTAAATATTTACTAAAAATATCAAATTCAACATTTACAATGTCATATCTATTTAATTTTATTAGATTCGTTAGTTTTAGTGTATGAGGAATTATATTTATTTCAAATCCATTTTTTTTAATTTTTGAAATAGTTAAAGATATACCATTGATAGATATTGAGCCTTTCTCAATTAAATATTTATGGTATTTTTTTTTTAATTCAAAAGTAACTATCCATGTTTTTGTTAAAATCTTTATATTAATAACTTTAGCTGTAGTGTCTGTATGGCCTTGAACATAGTGACCTGATATTTTATTTCCAAAGCTTAAAGATTTTTCAATATTTACAAGATTTCCAACCTTAATATACTTAAAGTTCGTTTTATCTAGAGTTTCTTTTGATAAATAGAAAGAAATCAAATTTTTATTTATTTTTGTAATTGTTAAACAAGTACCATTACAGCATAAAGAACTTCCAAGTTCAGATTTGTTAAAAAATAAATTAGTTCTTAAAATTAATTCCAAAGATTTTCTGTCTCCTGCAATCTTCTGAACAGTTGCTTTATTGTATATTATTCCATTAAACATTATATTTTTACCTTATATAATTTATCTTCTTCCAGGTTAACTTTAATTTGGTTTTTTTTAGAAAAGTTAATTTTTTTTAAATATAAAGGATTTGTATTGTTTGATCCTTCTGTGCCTAGATTTCTGAAAGATCTGAATAAATAGAAGTTTTTGATTAAATTATATTTGATTAACTGTTCTAAGAATGTAACGCCAGACTCCACTATAATTCTATTGAATCCAAGTTTTTTAATTATATAAAATATATTCTTTAAGTTTTTAGTGTGGTTTTCCATTTTTTTTAATTTAATAACTTTAACTCCTTTTTTTTTAAAAAATTGTTCTTTTGAGGGGCTATCTACGTTAGTTAAGATGTAAATTTTCATTTTATTTTTTTTAAATATTATGGAGTTTTTTTTAACCCTAAATAATCTGTCTAAGATAATTATGTTTGGTGATTTTTGCTCTAAACCTTCAACGCGACAATTTAGAAGAGGATTGTCGTCATTAATTGTTTTTGAAGTAGTTAATAAACAATCGTATTTAGATCTTAAAAAATTTGCCAATATTCGTGATTTTTTATTAGTGATCCAACGATTTTTTTTATTAATACTAAAAAAATTTTTTGATACAGCTAACTTCGCATCTACATATGGTAGCATTTTTGAATGTTGTATGTAATAATATTCATAAAAAATTTTTGCAAAATTTCTTAATATAAATCTTTTAATGTTTATTTTTTTTTTTATTAATCTTTTTAAGGCAAGGTTTTTAGATCTTGGATCAATATCATTCACTGAAAATGCAACATAATTAATTTTTTTACTTATTATTTTATTGGTACATGGAGGTGTTATGCCATAATGACTGCATGGTTCTAGCGTCACGTATAAACTTGAATTTTTATAGTTTAACTTATTTTTCAATGCGTTTACCTCGGCATGTGGTCTTCCGGTTAAAGATGTGTAACCAGAAGATATAACAGAATTGTTTTTTACAACGATAGCGCCTACAGAAGGATTTTTACCAGTTGAACCTAGGTTTATTTCAGCTTGTTGATATGCGAGCTTTATATAAAAGGAATCTTTAATCTGCTTTATAGACATTTAGATTGCCAACAAATTGTTCGAAGTCTTTTGCTTCTTTAAAATTTTTATAAACCGAAGCAAAACGAACATAGGCAACCTGATCTAACGATGAAAGACCTTCCATGATAACTTTTCCTATTGTTAAGGTTGGTATTTCACTCTCACCAAGACCTTCTAAGTTTCTTACTAATTTTGAAATAAACTTTTCTATGCTGTCGCTGTCTATAGGTCTTTTTCTTAAAGCTATTCTTATTGATTTTGAAATCTTATCTCGATCAAACGGTGCTCTTTTTCCGTTTCCTTTAATGACGGTAAGTTCTTGGAATTGGACTCTTTCAAAAGTAGTGAATCTCTCTTTTCTTTCACAGCCACATAATCTTCTTCTTCTAATTGCTGTACCGTCTTCGGTTGGTCTCGAGTCAACAACAGAGGTATCTTTTTCTTTACAAAATGGACAAAGCATAGTTATTTTTTAATTACTGACTACTATATATAGGAAAAGAAGTACAAAGATCAATTACCTCTTTTTTTACCTCGTTCTCCACTTTAGAATTATTTTCAGGGTTTTTTGACAGTTCTTTAAGGACTTTTGAAATTAATTGACCCACTAAATCAAATTCTTTTTGACCAAAACCTCTTGTAGTAGATGCTGGAGTTCCAAGTCTGACCCCTGATGTTATAAAAGGACTTTCTGTATCAAAAGGAATTGAATTTTTGTTACATGTAATATTTGCTTTACCAAGACTTTCCATAGCGAGTTTTCCTGTTAACTTAAAATTTCTTAGGTCTAAAAGCAATAGATGTGTATCTGTTCCTCCTGAAAATATTTTAAAATTATTTTTAATTAATGTTTCTGAAAGTGTTTTTGCATTTTCAATTACATGTTGTGCATAAATTTTAAAACTACTATCTAAAGCTTCCTTAAAACAAACGGCTTTAGCAGCAATTACATGCATTAACGGGCCTCCTTGTAAACCAGGAAATATTGCAGAGTTAAACTTTTTAATTAAATCTTCACGATTAGTTAAAATTATACCTCCTCTAGGGCCACGTAGCACTTTATGTGTAGTGGAAGTTACTACGTCTGCATACGCGGTTGGATTTGGGTAAACACCGCCAGCAACGAGACCAGAAAAATGTGCCATATCAACTAATAAATATGCATCAACTTTGTCGGCTATTTCCCTAAATTTTTTAAAGTCAATAATTCTTGAATATGCGCTGCCACCAGCAATTATAATTTTTGGTTTATTTTCCATTGCAAGCTTTTCAACAGTTTCATAATCAATTAAACCTGTTTCTAAATTAACATCGTAGTGTACTGCATTAAACCATTTGCCTGATTGTGCTGGTTTTGCCCCATGTGTTAAATGACCACCAGAATCTAGGCTCATCCCTAAAATTGTATCACCTGGTTTAATTAGTGCTAGATACACTGCACCATTAGCTTGTGCTCCTGAGTGCGGCTGTACATTTGCAAACTTACAATTAAAAAGTTTTGTAACTCTTTCAATTGCAAGATTTTCAGCTATATCTACAAATTCACAACCACCGTAATATCTTTTTCCGGAATAACCTTCGGCATATTTATTTGTTAAAACAGAGCCTTGAGCTTCAAGTACTGCTCTTGAAACCATATTCTCAGAGGCAATAAGTTCTATATGATTTTTTTGCCTATCATATTCTTTGCTAATAGTTTCATAAAGATCTAAATCACTACTAGCTAAATCTTTGTTGAAAAAATTATTTAAATTTGTTTTGGTCATAAATTAAATTTTATTAACTCTTCTATTGTGTCTACCTGCTTCAAATTTTGTGTTTAAAAAGTAATGAACAAAACTAAAAGCTTCTTTGTTTTTTAAAATTCTCGAGCCTAAGCATATAATATTTGCGTTGTTGTGTTGTCTAGAGAGAATCGTACTTTTTTTACTGTAACATTGTGCTGCTCTAATACCTTTAAGTTTATTTGCAGAGATTGCCATACCTGTGCCAGATCCGCACACTAAGATACCTGCGTCACTTTTTTTTAAAAGTAGTCTTCTACCCACTTTTTTAGCATAATCAGGATAGTCAACGGAGCTGTCAGTAAATGGACCAAGATCTATTAGAGGAACATTGTTGTTGATTAGAAAATCTTTGATCTTTTCTTTAAGATCAAATCCCGCATGATCCGAGGCTATACATACTTTTGAAAAAAACATTTTTTAATTATGTGGTTATTTTAAACTACTTTTTATATATAGTAATAATATTATATTTGTCTCATAATATAAACCTATAAAAAAATATTATGAAAGCTATTGGTAAATATCCCAACTTAAGAATGAGACGTAGTAGAAAAGCAGATTGGGTCAGAAGACTAGTCTCTGAGCATAACTTATCTGCCAATGATTTGATTCTCCCTTTGTTTGTTAAAGAAGGTAACCAAAAAAAAGAGCCTATTGCCTCCATGCCAAACATTTTTCGATATTCTATAGATGAATTAAAAATAATAACTGAAAAAGCTTGTAAATTAAAGATTCCTCTTTTAGCGCTTTTTCCTTACACAAATTCGAATAAAAAAAACAACACCGGAACAGAATCGCTAAATAGAAAGAATCTAATATGCAGAGCTTTAAGATCTTTAAAAAAAGAATTTAAAAATGATATTGGAATAATGTGTGATGTTGCACTTGATCCGTACACTAATCATGGACACGATGGAATAATTAAAAATAATAAAATTGATAACGACCTAACTATAGATGTTCTAATAAAACAGTCTTTATTGCAAGCTCAAATGGGCTGTGATATTATCGCTCCGTCAGATATGATGGATGGTAGAATAGGAAAAATTAGAACTGCTTTAGATAAAAAAGGTTTTAAAGATACGCAAATTGTTTCATACGCTGTTAAATATGCTTCTAATTTTTACGGCCCTTTTAGAGAAGCGGTAGGCTCAAATAAAAAATTAAAAGGTGATAAAAGAACATATCAAATGGACTATAGAAATTCCAACGAAGCAATAAGAGAAGTTGCATTAGATGTTAGAGAAGGAGCTGATATCGTAATGGTAAAACCTGGATTACCTTATTTGGATATTATAAGATCGGTAAAAGATTCCTTTAAAATACCTGTTTTCTCATACCAAGTTTCTGGTGAGTATTCGTTAATAAAAAATGGTATTAAAAAAAAAATTATTACCGAAGATGCAATTCTTGAAAGTTTAATATCTTTAAAACGTGCGGGCTCAAATGCGATTGTTAGCTATTTTTCACTAGATGTAGCAAATCAATTAAAGTAGTTTTCTAAAATTATTCTAGATTTTGGAAACAATAAATTATTTGGTATAAAAAATTTATTTGTTAAAATATTTCTTGTAAAACTTAAAGCTGTAGTGATTTCTTTAGATTCTAAAACTTCTATTTTTTTTTGTGAAATAAGAAAAGTAGGAACTTGATATTTTACATTATCAATTTCAATTGTTTTTTGATTAGAATTATCATTATTCTTAATAAAAAATTGTTCGAGATATGGATCAAATCCAAGCTCTTTTAGTAAGATTAATTCCCAATAAATATAATTAATTATCCAATTGTCTTTATGAAAACTATTCAATAAATTTTCAAATGCAATATATAATTTTTTATACGGTTGGGACTCAGGTAGAAGTAAATTAAGCATAGAAGAAGAAGATAAAAGAGCAGTAGTTTTTTTTTTATCATTAAAATATTTTGGTGATATTGCTTCTACTAATTCTGTTTTAAAATAACCTAATCTATTTTCTGATTTTGAAGAGTAAATTATAAATATCTTATTAGATATTTGAAGAAAGTTTCTAATTTTTCTAGAGCTGGCTCCATAAACAATGCCGCTTACTTTACCTCGTGCATTAGAAAATACATTAATTATATTAGCATTTTCTCTAAATTTAGTTTTTGAAAGCAAAAAACCTTCATCTTGCCAATTCATAATTAAATATTTAGGTCGGTTAATAATTTTTTTGCTGCATTTTGTTGGGCATCTTTTTTTGAAGTTCCAAATGCATAAAAATTTTTAGAATTTTCTATTTTTACTTCTGCTTTAAAAACTGGACTATGTTGAGGACCTAATTTTTTTTGTATAGTGTATACAGGCAATTTTTTAAATTTTTTTAAACTATATTCTTGTAATTGAGTTTTGGCATCTACCATTGTAACAACAGATTTTTCTAAAAATTCATCCCATGATTTTAATATAAATTTTTCAACAACATTCATTCCTTGGTCTAGAAATATTGCTCCTAATAAAGCTTCAAGCCCGTCGCTGATGATCTTATCGTCAGATCTATTTAATCCTTTGTAAGATCCACCGGTAGTAATGAAATTTTTTAACTCAAGTTTTTTAGCGACAAGAAGACAGGTTTTTTGTTTACTAAATTAGCAAATTTTTTATCTATAGTCCCCTCTTTTTCATCTGGATAAATCTTTAACAGTGTTTTGGCAAAAACTAATCCAAGTACTCTGTCTCCTAAGAATTCTAGTTTTTCATTGTTGTCTATGTTGTTGTGGCTTTTATGCATTAAACTTTTAGCCAGTAGTTTTTGATCTTTAAATTTTATGTTAATTTTTTGCTCTAATTTATTTAAAAGATCTGTCATTTTAATAAATTAAAAAATCTTTTGACTCTTAGAGATTGATCCCAATTCCAAAATTTTAATATACTTCCAGAAACAGTATCGTTAGAGAAAAAAATAATGGTTGCTTTGCCAACTAAATTCTCTTTTGAAACATAACCAACACTAGAAAGATATCTACTATCTTTAGAGCAATCACGATTATCACCTAAAAAAAAGAAATGTCCCAAGGGAACTTTATATTCATCTGTGTTCTGCATAGATCCTATTTTATTGTATACGGCAACATACTCTTTGCCGTTAGGTAAGGTTTCTTTAAAAGCATTAATTTCCCCGGTCAATGATCCGCATCTTATTTTATATTCTTTATTTATTACGGTTCTTAAAATTTCAGTTCCATTTAAAAATAATTTTCCATTTATAAATTGAATAGTATCACCGGGTAACCCCATTAATCTTTTAATGTAGTCGGTTCTATTATCTGCGGGTGTTTTGAAAACAACTAGATCTCCACGTTTAGGCTTTTTATTAAATATTCTATTTGAAAAAAAAGGAGGACTAAATGGAAAGGAATGTTTGCTATATCCATAGCTATATTTTTTTACAAATATACGGTCTCCTATTAAAAGCGTTGGTTCCATAGACGATGAGGGAATATAAAATGGTTGAAAAAATAAAGATCGTATAACTACTGCAATAATCAGTGCGTAAAAAATTGTCTTTACGTTTTCAATTATTGAATTTAATAGGTTTTTTTTCATTAATAACTTATGATTACCATTGCAATCGCATAATTTTTTTCATCTGACAAAGAAAGATAAATTTTATTTTTATTTTTTATTATTTTTTTAGTAATTATTTTAGTTTTACCTAGTAATTCAATAAATGGGGCTCCATTTTTACTGTTATCTATTGATATTTCATTAAAAGAAATGCCATTAGCTATACCTGTTCCCAGAGCTTTTACGAAAGCCTCTTTTGCAGCAAATCTTTTTGAATAGAAAGCAATTTTATTTTTTTTAGACTCACAATATTTAATTTCTTTTGCAGAAAATAACCTATTTTTTAATTTTTTATTTTTATCAAAGCTTTTTTTAATTCTTAAAATATTAACTATGTCTGTGCCTATGCCAAAAATATTATTCATGTCATTTTAAAATATTTTGAAATTTTCTAATTACAGCTGGGAAACCAATATAAATAGCTTCACCTATTAGAAAATGACCGATATTAAATTCTTTAATTTTTTTTATTTTAGAAATTATTTTTGCAGATTCATAAGTTAGACCATGTCCAGCATGAACTTCAATACTAAGTTCGGCAGCAAAATTTACTGCTTTATTTAATTTCAAGAATTCTGATTTAAAAGATTTTTTTTTATTTATTAAGTTGCAAATTTTACCTGTGTGAAACTCAATTGCATCTACGCCAAGAAAATTAGATATTCTAATGTCTTCAATATTTGGTTCTATGAAGAGACTGACTCTAGAATTATTTTTTCTTAATTTAGTAATAATCTTTTTTAATAAATTTTGATTGTAATTCAAATTTAAGCCTCCTTCCGTTGTGATTTCTTTTCTTTTTTCTGGCACTATACAAACAAAGTTTGGTTTATGTCTTATTGCAATTTTAAGCATTTCATTTGTAGCAGCAATTTCTAGATTCAAAGGAATTGTCAATTTAGATTTAATCTCTTTTAAGTCTTGATCGTTTATATGTCTTCTGTCTTCTCTTAAATGAATTGTTACAGAATGTGCTCCACACTTCTCAGCTAAGATTGCTGCACGTAGTGGACTTGGGTAGTTTTCTCCTCTTGCATTTCTAACTGTGGCAACATGATCTATGTTTACGCCAAGTCTTATTTTACTCATTAAAGTTCTCTGCTACCTGGTTTTATTGCCGGTAAAGAAATTAAATTTTTTGGTAAATATTTTTTTTTGTATGTGGGTATATTAATTTCTATCTGTGATATAATTTTTTTATTAATTAAAGAATTCCCATTTGATCTATCAATTAGACATGCAAAACCTATAACTTCTGCTCCCGCTATTACTGCAAGCTTTGAACATTCAATACTGGATTTTCCTGTAGTGATTACATCTTCTACTATTAAAACCTTAGATTTTTTTAAGATCTGAAAATCTCTTCTTAACTTAAATTCTCCTTTAACACGTTCAGAAAAAATTGTTTCTTTTTTAAGCAACCTTCCCATTTCATGTCCAATGATAACACCGCCCATTGCTGGAGAAAGAATTATGTCAATTTCCTTTAACTCGTTAGATATTTTTTCAGCGAGTGATTTGCAAAAATTAGCTGATTTGTAGGGTTTGCTTAAAAGTTGTGCACATTGAATATATTGAGAGCTATGTAAACCTGAAGAGAGTATAAAATGTCCATCAAGCAAAGCGTTAGTTTCTTTTAAAATTTTCAAGGATTCTTCGTATGAAAGCATTTTTTTTTTCTTTGTGACGGACAATTCTAAAATCTAAGTTTTTTTGTTTGATTTGACTTATCAAGTTTGTAAAGTTTTTTAAATCATTTATTTGTATATCGAACGAAAATTGAATGAATTTATCTCTTTTACCCAATAACTCTACGTTTAGAATATTACATCCATTTAAACCTATTAAAGTGCTAATCTCTCCTAGAACACCTGGTTGATCAGGTAAATCCATCACTAGTGTGCTTTTGTACTGCTTATTTTTTTTGACTTTATTGTCTCCTATTTTATCCTGCCAATATCTTCTAATAGCAGCTCTAGCTTTGCCAGTTTTTGAAGATGAAACCCAGTGTAAAGATGGGGAAACATTTTTTGAGTTAATTATTTCTATTGTGTCACCGTTGAAGAGAGTAGACTGCAAAGCAGATTCACTTCCATTTATTCTACAGCCAATTGCAGTATTTCCAATTTTAGTGTGCACTGCATATGCAAAATCAATCGGTGTTGCATCTTTAGGAAGTTTTATAACAACCCCTTTGGGGGAAAAACAAAAAACATTTTCTTGAAACATCTGTAATTTAGTAAACTCATAATTATGTTCAGGGTTATCTCCCGTTTCCATTATTTCAACTAGATCTCTAAGCCAATCATATTCTTTCCAAGATAAATCAGAAAATTTTTCTGATGATTTATATTTCCAATGAGATGCAATACCTCGCTCTGCAAAATCATGCATCTGAGAAGTTCTAATTTGTATTTCTACTCTCTGATCCTTAGGTCCGATGATAGCTGTATGTATAGACTGATATTTGTTAATTTTTGGTGTGGAAATATAATCTTTAAATTTAAATGGAATTGCTGAGTATTTGCTATGAAAAATTCCAAGTGTTTTATAACAATCAGAAATGTTATCAACTATAACTCTGAATCCAATAATATCACTTAAATGTTCTAGGGAAATTTTTTTATTTTGAATTTTTCGCCAGATAGAAAAAGGTGTCTTTTCTCTTCCTGCAAATCTTGCCACAACTCCATTTTTTTTTAAAACATCAATTAAGTCATCTGCGATTGTTTCAAAATTATTTACTCTATTCTTTTTAATAAACTTCAATCTTTCAGTGATTAAATCTCTGGCTTTTTTATTTAGAACCGAGAACGAAAGATCTTCAAGTTCATCACGTATTAAGTTCATGCCCATTCTTTCAGCAAGTGGTGCATAAATTTCCATTGTTTCTTTTGCTATTTTTTTTTTCTTATCTTCAGACTTAAAGGCATGAATTGTTCTCATATTGTGTAAGCGATCAGCTAATTTTACTAATAGAACACGTATATCTTTAGATGTTGCTAGAATTAATTTTCTAAAATTTTCTG
>MDTF01005199.1_pt1 | contig 12036 bp, 5 predicted proteins | sample 811191 | NCBI WGS metagenome assembly MDTF01 (sample SAMN05326649, study PRJNA326480) | marine metagenome | isolation source: seawater | place: Southern Ocean | collected 2011
AATCTTTTTGCATCTTCGCCTCCTTCTCCACTGCAAGACGCTCCTTTAATTCTATTCATTCCTGTTGCTAAAGTTTCGTGAGCTTCAGCTGACAGGGCTCCATGGGACATGCTTCCGCTTCCAAAACGTTTTAATATCTCTTCTAGAGGTTCGACGTCATTAACATTTATTGGTTTTCTTTTGTTCTTAAATTCGATTAAATCCCTAATATTGATCGGTGGTAAACTATGAATTCCAGCTGAATACTTTTTATACTGCTCATAAGAACCGTTGCCTACTGCACTTTGTAATAAATGAATAAGTTTTCCTTGATACTGATGATCTTCACCGCTTTTTCTGTATCTATAAAGTCCACCAATCGGCAAAGAAAAAACATTTTTAGCATTAAATTTTTCATGAAGTTCTTTAATCTTTTTTTCAATACCAATTACACCTATGCCTGAAATCCTAGAGGACATGCCGGGAAAATAGTTAGCAACTATTGCTCTGCTTAAGCCCACTGCCTCAAAGTTACACCCCCCTCTGTAAGAGCTAATTACCGAGATTCCCATTTTAGACATTATTTTTAAAAGTCCGGCATCTATTGATTTTTTAAACTTAACTACACAGCTTTCAAAATCAGCTTTACCAAATAATTTTTTTTCAAACCTTTGATAAATACTATCTATTGCCAAATAAGGATTTACAGTGGTTGCACCAACTCCTATTAGAACTGCAAAAGAATGAGTGTCTAAAGCATCAGAACATTCTACACTCAGAGAGCAATATCCTCTTAATCCGTGTTTAACTAAATGAGAGTGAACAGCTCCAACAGTCAAAATACTAGGAATGCTAGCTTTTAGATTAGAAATATTTTTATCAGATAAGATTAGACAAGTGTTGCCTTCTCTCACAGCAGTTTCCGTCTCTTTACGAATAGCTTCAATTCTATCTTTTAATGGTGATTTAATATCAAAGGTGCAGTCAATTACTTTTACTTTTTTTGAAAAGAATTTTTTAAATTTCTTAAACTGAGAGTTTGTAAGTATTGGACTATCAAGTACATAAATGTTTTCCTCTGTTAAGTTATCAAAATCTAAAATATTTCCCAAATTTCCAAATCTTGTTTTTAAACTCATCACTTTATTTTCTCTTAAAGAATCAATCGGAGGGTTGGTGACCTGACTAAAGTTTTGTCTAAAATAGTGTGAAACAGGTCGATAATGACTTGAAAGAACTGCAACAGGTGTGTCATCTCCCATTGAACCTGAGGCTTCTTTTCCTTCTTCAGCCATTGGATGTAGAATTAATTCTAAATCTTCAATACTTAAGCCAGACAGGTATTGCCTTTTTCTTAAATCCTCTTTTATAAAATTTGGTTTTTCATTTTCAGATGATAATTTTTTCTCTAAATCAATAATTTGCTTGCTGTATTTTTTATAATCTTTAGCGAGATAATCTTTAATTTCTTTGTCTTTAAATAATTTTCCTTTTTTTAGATCTATGGCAATAATTTGACCCGGGCCCAACTTTCCTTTTTCAATAATTTTTTCTTCAGGAATTTTTATCATCCCAGACTCTGAACCAACAAAAAATAGATCGTCAGAGGTTATAGAATACCTTAGAGGCCTTAACCCATTTCTATCAGATGAGGCTAAAACCCATTTAGCATCTGTTGCACATATTGCAGCAGGCCCGTCCCAAGGTTCTATCGTGCTATTTAAAAAATTAAATAAATCTTGATGATTTTTAGGAACTGTCTTACTTCTTTTAGACCAAGCATCAGGTATCATCATTAATTTTATTAATGGGGCTAATTTTCCTGAGTGTGTAAGTAATTCAAAAACATTATCGAGAGCCCCAGAGTCTGACGTGCTTCGTATTACTGGTTTCAGGTCTTTAACATTTTTAAATAAAGGGCTAGACATGTCTTGTTCATGAATTTTCATCCAGTTGATGTTTCCTTTGATGGTATTAATTTCTCCGTTATGAGCTAATGTTCTAAAGGGTTGAGCTAAATCCCAGCTTGGAAAGGTGTTGGTCGAATATCTTTGATGAAATATAGCAAATCTTGATGTCAATTTTTCATCATTAAGATCTGGATAAAACTCCGATAACATTTCAGCTAAGAACATGCCTTTGTAAACTATCGATCTAGAGCTAAAAGAACATATATAGAGGTCGTCTAATTGACTTTCTCTTGCAACTTTTTCAATTTTTTTTCTTGTCTCAAAAAGATCTCTCTCGAGATCATTTGTTTCAAGTTTCATATTTTTTTTGAACATCACCTGTGCAATTTCAGGTCGATTTTGATCTGCTGTTTCTCCCAATACATTTGGGTTTATAGGCACTTGTCTCCAACCATAAATATTATAGTTTTCTTCCAAAAGAGCGGATTCTATGATTTCTCTACATTTTTCTTGTTTTGAATAATCAGTTCTTGGAAGAAAAATCATTCCTACACATATTCTTTTATCGCTGTCTGAGGAATGCCCTGTTGCTAAAATTTTTTCTTTAAAAAATTCTGGTGCTATTTCAATTTGAATTCCTGCTCCATCACCAGATTTACCGTCTGCATCAACTGCACCTCTATGCCAAATAGCTTTTAATGCTTGTATTCCATACTCGACTATTTTTCTAGATTTTTTTCCATTGGTCGATGCTATTAAACCAACTCCACAAGCATCATGTTCCATTTCTGCATGATAGTTATGAGTATTTTCTAGTAGTATTTTATTTTTTTTATACTCGTTCATATAAATTAAGCTGCTTCCTCAGATTTACTTTTATTAGCTTTAAATTTTAAATATTTTTCAATTTGGGTAGCTGCATCTCTTCCATCTCTTATTGCCCATACGACTAACGATGCGCCTCTTACGATATCTCCAGCTGCAAAAACTCCATCTAAATTTGTTTGCATTGACTTTAACTCAATCTTAATTGTACCCCACTGAGATATTGCCAACTCTTCAGCATTAAATAATTTAGGAATATTCTCTGGATCAAATCCTAGTGATTTAATTACAAGATCTGCTGGAATTGTATAATCTAAACCAACTTCAATTTCTGGTCTTCTTCTTCCAGAGGAGTCTGGTTCTCCAAGTTTCATTTTATTCACTTCTACTGCATTAACACTTGTTTCACCCACAAAACTTTTAGGGCTCGTTAACCAAATAAATTCAACTCCTTCTTCAATTGCATTGCTCACTTCTCTTGCCGATCCAGGCATATTCTCTCTATCACGTCTATATAAACATTTAACTGATTTTGCTTTTTGTCTAATTGAGGTTCTAACACAATCCATAGCAGTGTCTCCACCGCCAATTACAACAATATTTTTTCCTTCTGCATTAAGTGTACCGTCATCAAATAATTTTACTTTATCTCCCAAACCTTTTCTGTTTGATGCTGTTAAAAACTCCATGGCAGGATAAATATTTTTAAGATTCTTTCCCGGTAGATCTATTTCTCTAGCTTTGTAAACTCCTGTAGCAATTAAGATTGCATCATGTTTTTCTTTTAACTCATACAAAGTCTTATCATTTCCAACTTCAAAGTTTTGAACAAACTTAATTCCACTATCATTTAATAGTTTAGTCCTTCTCTCCACTACAAACTTTTCTAGCTTAAAATTAGGAATTCCATAAATTAAAAGGCCTCCTGGTCGATCGTATCTATCGTAAATTGTAACTTGGTAGCCGGATTTTCTTAGTTCTTCTGCGCAAGCCATTCCTGCTGGACCAGCTCCAACTATACCAATTGATTGATGTAATTCTCTTTTTACCTTGAAGGGTTTGACCCAACCTTTTTCCCACGCTGTATCTGTAATATATTTTTCTACTGATCCAATGGTCACGGTTCCATGACCTGATTGTTCGATCACGCAATTTCCCTCACAAAGTCTGTCTTGTGGGCAAATTCTCCCACATACTTCTGGCATGTTATTTGTACTTTGAGAAATTTCGTAAGCTTCTTTCAATCTACCTTCAGCAGTTAATTTTAGCCAATCTGGAATGTTATTGCTTAAGGGGCAGTGTATTTGACAGAATGGAACTCCGCACTGAGAGCATCTACTTGATTGTTCTTTGGCTTTGTCAGTTATGAATTCATTATAAATTTCTTTAAAATCATCTTTTCTTTTAGAAGTGTTTCTTTTAAAAGGTGTTTCTTGTTTTAAATCTACAAACTGAAGCATTTTTTTTTTCATAAGTTAATTAAAATAGTCAAGAAAATATAAAATGAATAGGTATTAAAGGTCAATACTAATTACCTATAAATCAAATTTCACAATTTATTAATGTTTTTTTGTGCATACCTGATATGCATTATTTAATGCCGTTAAAAAAACAACTTTCTTGTTAACTTTTAAATAATGCTAGAGATTTTTCTTTTATCTTTAATTCAAGGAATAACTGAATTCTTGCCAATAAGTTCGTCTTCCCATCTAATCATATTTTCTGATTACATGGGTTTAAATAATCAAAACCTCTCAATAGATATAAGTTTACACATAGGTTCATTTATTGCGGTCATAACTTATTTTCATAAAGACATAATTAATTTTGTTAAAAATAAAGATATTTTTTTAAAGGTTGTAGTTTCATCATTGCCGGTAATATTAGTGGGATTTTTTTTTGTTCAGACAAACTTAATAGAAAAGATTCGGAATATTGAAGTTATTGGTTGGACAACTCTAATTTTTGGAATTTTGCTTTATATAAGCGACAAAAGTAAATTGGGAAAGAATATTAATAATAATTTTACCTACAAATCTGCAATTTTTATTGGTTTATTTCAAATATTTTCCTTAGTACCAGGAGTAAGTAGATCAGGTATTTCAATAACAGCTGCAAGAATATTAAAATTTAAAAGATTTGATGCAGCTAAAATTTCTTTTTTATTATCCATACCAACACTTGGTGCTGTATCTATTTTTGGTTTAAAAAATTTAATCTCTTCTCAAGATATTAATTTTTCAATACTAAATTTAATATCAATTTTTTTATCTTTTGTTTTTTCAATTATTACTATTAAGTATTTTTTAAAATATGTTAAAAGTTTTAGCTTAAATATTTTTGTTTTTTATAGAGTTGTGTTAGGGCTTATTCTTCTTTTAATTGCTCACCTATAAAATAATTGTTAAGACAATCAAAATAATAAAGACTATTAAAAAAAACACAATAACTGATTTTTGTAAAGATAAATTATAAATAAATTTCATTATTAATGTTTTATAATCTCAAATAGAAATTTCAACATTAATTTGGTGCGCCTGCTAGGATTTGAACCTAGAACCTCCTGGTTCGTAACCAGGCGCTCTATCCAGTTGAACTACAGGCGCAAAAATCGTTTTATTTTTATCTATAATTATAATAATTATTATAGAATATTAAAAATATTTAATATTATTAACTATGTATTTATATCTTTCAAAAATTTTAAATAAATCTTTTATTATAAATTTCTTATTTTCTTCTCTTATTATTAGTTTTATTGTTGGTAACTTGGCTCTAAATATTGTTGTTTTAAGTTTGATAATTACATCAATTGCTTTTTACGGAAAAAAGATAATTAAAATCGACATTGACAGTATAGACAAAATTGTAATTATTTTATTTTTATATATTCTGTTATGTGGCTTTATCAATAATATATATTATCGAGCCGATGGCTTAACTGATGATTTTACAATTTTAATTAAATCAATTTTATTTTTAAGATTTTTAATATTTTATTTTGTAATTAAGTTTTTAATCAAAGAAAATATAATTAATTTTAAAATATTTTTTATTACTGCTTTTGGAGCAGTTTTATTTGTGTGCTTGGATATATTTTATCAATATATTTTTGGTTATGATATTTTTGGTTTTAAAGGAACGGTTAGAAGACTTTCTGGTCCATTCGGTGATGAAAATATAGCGGGTTCATTTATTCAAAGATTTTCTTTGTTCTCATTATTTTTATTACCTATTTTTTTTAAAATTAAAAACAATTCTATTCAATATTTAATCATTACTATTTTAGCATGTTTATTATTAGCTGGTTTGGTTCTCGCAGGAAACAGGATTCCCATTTTATTCTTTCTTGTTACTTTAATTGGTTTAGTTATCTTTGAAAAAAATTTAAGAAAATTCTTTATTCCATTCGTGTTAATAGCGGCATCGTTTTTTTATTCTATTTCAGTACCAATCGATGTTTCCCCATTAAGTAAAAATATGTACTATCACCTTACTAGTTTTAAAACTAAAGCTTTTCAAATATTTGATATTTTATCACCTGAAAATATCCTTACTAAAGAAGAAGAGGCAAAAAGTTCTCCTGAAGAAGACATATTATTTTACACTTTTGAATATAAAGATAAAAAATATAAACTTACTAATACTCATCTTAAAGAATTTAATTTTGGGATTATTTCATGGAAAAAAAATAAATATTTTGGTGGTGGCTTAAAATCATCAGGTATTATCTGTGAGAAATATGGTTTTTTAAATTGTAGCAATCATCCTCATAATTATTACTTAGAAATTTTATCAACTTTAGGCTTAGCAGGATTTTTTATAACTCTTATTTTATTATCTTTAGTGTTTTATAAAACCTTTATAACAAAATATTTTAGAATCTCTAATTTAAATAATTACCAATTGATAACACCTTTTATATTTTTATTTTTTTCAGAAATTTTCCCAATTAAAAGTACGGGTAGTTTTTTTACGACTGGTAATGCCACCTATATATTCTTATTGTTCTCTATCATGGTATCATTATTGAAAATTAAAAAATTAGATTGAATATAAGATTTTTAATATATAGATTATACTAATGCATGATAACAAAGTCGTAATCACATCTGCCTTAAGAACGGCTATTGGCTCCTTAGGAAAATCACTTAAAAATACAGAAAGTTTTGAACTTGGTTCAAAGATAATTGAAGCATCTGTTGTCAAATCTAAGTTAAAAAAAAATCAAATTGATGAAATAATTATTGGACAAGTTTTAACTGGAGGCTTAGGTCAAAATCCGGCGAGACAAGCTGCAATTAGATCTGGACTACCAAAAGAAGTGCCTGCTTATATAGTGAATCAAGTTTGTGGTTCTGGCTTGAGATCTATAGCTTTAGCTTTTCAAGGTATTTCAATTGGAGAATCAAAAATTGTGATTGCGGGAGGACAGGAAAATATGTCTTTAGCTCCGCACGCTATACACCTAAGAGACGGTAAAAAATTAGGTGATACTCAACTAATCGATACAATGATAAAAGATGGTTTATGGGACGCATTTCATGGTTACCATATGGGCATTACTGCAGAGAATGTTGCTGAAAAATTTCAAGTTACAAGAGAAGAACAAGATAAATTTTCGCTTAAGTCTCAGGAAAAAGCTCTTAAAGCACAGAAAGAAAATAAATTTAAAGATGAAATTGTAAATTTTAAAATTAAATCTGAAAATTCTGAAGTAGATTTCGATAAAGATGAACATCCTAGGGAAGGTATAAATTTAGAGTCACTTTCTAGATTAAAGCCTGTTTTTAAAAAAGATGGAACAGTAACAGCTGGAAACGCCTCTGGAATAAATGATGGTGCAGCTGCAGTAACTTTAATGTCTGAAAAGGAAGCCAACAAACTAGAAGCAGAAAAATTAGTTTCAATTAAATCTTGGGCCAGCTGCGGAGTTGATCCAGCGTTAATGGGTACAGGTCCTATTCCATCATCAAAAAAAGCTCTAGATATGGCAGGCTGGTCTATTAAAGATGTTGATCTTTTTGAAATTAATGAAGCTTTTGCAGCTCAGAGCATAGCGGTTTTAAAAACACTTTCCATTCCTGAGGAAAAAGTTAATGTTAATGGAGGAGCTATTGCATTAGGTCACCCTATCGGGGCTTCTGGAACAAGAATTCTTGTAACTCTTGTTCAAGAAATGATTAAACGAGACGTCAAAAAAGGTCTTGCAACACTTTGTATTGGTGGTGGTATGGGCATTGCTATGTGTGTTGAGAGATAAATTATTCCAACTCTTTTAAATTATTAAAATAATCTAGACAGCCAGGGTTTGCGATTGCTTCCTTATTATTAATTGTTTCTCCATTAATTATTTTCCTAACAGCAAGCTCAACAATTTTACCACTTTTGGTCCTAGGGATTTCAGGAACTTTGATGATAATTGAAGGGACATGTTTAGGAGAACAATTTTTTCGAATTTTTAATTTAATTAGTTTTATTTTTTCAGCATCTAATTCCTTATTTTCTTTTGTGGTTATAAATAAAACTATCCTAACATCGTCATTATAATTTTGTCCAACCACTAGTCCTTCGGTAATAAAATCAATATCTTCAACTTGCTGGTAAATTTCTGCAGTTCCAATTCTAACACCACCTGGGTTTAGTGTAGCATCAGATCTACCTCTCATTATAAAACCATTATTTAAAGTTCTTTCAATGAAATCTCCATGGTGCCAAATATTTTCAAATCTTCTAAAATAAGCTTTATGATATTTTTGACCATCATCATCTCCCCAAAACTTTACTGGCATTGATGGAAAAGGTTGTTTTACCACAAGCTCCCCTTTTGCACCATCAGAGGTACTTTTTCCATCTTCTGTAAATACATCGACATCAATTCCTAAACTTTGACCTTGAATTTCACCTTTATGAACATTTGAAAATAAATTTCCTAAAATTAAACAACCCACTAAATCTGTTCCTCCTGCAATAGATGTCAGGTGAACATCTTTCTTAATTTTGTCATAAACATATTTAAAGCTTTCTTCTGCTAATGGAGAACCAGTTGAAGTAATTATTTTTATGGAACTCAAATCTAAATGTTTTGAATCAAATTTTTCATTTTTAAGATGGTCGATATATTTTGCACTTACACCAAAAAGATTTACTTTTTTATTTTGGCAATATTCTAAAAGAGTATCAATTTTTGGATAAACAGGCGCGCCATCAAATAGGAAAATTGATGACCCTGTTGCTAGGCCACCTACTAACCAATTCCACATCATCCAACCTGTTGTTGTATAATAAAATAACCTATCATTATCTCTGATGTCACAATGAAGCATAAATTCTTTATTATGTTCAATTAAAACATTTCCGCCTCCATGAGTAATACATTTTGGTTTACCGGTCGTGCCACTCGAATAAAGAATATAAATTGGATGGTTAAATTCAAAACGCTCAAATGTCTCATCTAATCTAGATTCGTTTAAAACTTTATCAAAATTTATATATTTTTTATAAATAGGTTTCTCATTTTTATTATAAGCAAAAACTAAGGTTTTTTTAATTGAGGGAATTTGTCTTAAAATTTCCTCTACTTTTTCTAAGATATATATTTTTTTTCCATTATAAAAATAATGATCACAGGTAATAAAGACTTTGGGTTCTATTTGTTTAAATCTATCTACCACTCCCTGTGTTCCAAAATCAGGTGAACATGATGACCAAATAATTCCATTCTTTGCACAAGCAAAAAAACTAATAATAGATTCTATTTTATTAGGAACGTAAGCGGCAACTCGATCACCTTTTTTTAAATTTAATGTTTTTAAATAAGCGGAAAACTTACAAACTCTTTCATATAAATCTTTCCAGGTAATACTTTCTTCGAAACCTCTTTCAGATAGAAAATGTATTGCTGTCTGATCGGTTCTCTTTTTTAGAATATTTTCAGCATAATTAATTTTAGAATCAGGAAAAAATTTTGTTTCATTAAAAATTTTATTTTTTTTTATGGTTTCTTTTCCTTTATCTCCTATAATTTTCGAATAATCCCAAAATTTTGACCAGAATTTTTCTGGATTTTTAATACTCCATTCCCAAAGTTTTTTAAAATTTTGATCAGAATTAAAATTTATAAATTTTGAAAAATCCTCAAGAAGAGACTCTTGTTTCTTTTGTTCTGAGGGCCGCCAAAGAGCTTTGTTCATAAAAGCTAATTTAACTTTTATTTTTTTATCTTAATAGATATTTTTTTAGAAGAATTTTTTGGACTATTTTTAGTCTATTAGATTTAATTTCTCTTTTTTTAAACAAAAAATTAATTAACCAGTGCATAATTCATCAGGTCAAATTTAGTTGACGAAAAAAAGCATAAAATGTGTCTAAATTTGATCTTATTCGACTATTTGTCCTATTCTTTAATGTTTATTATTTATTTATTTTTTAATATGTTGCACCAAGTTTATAATAGCTAATTATGGCTCAAAATATTTCAGTACCAGATATAGGAGATTTCAAAGACGTTGAAGTTATAGAAGTTTTAGTTAAATCTGGTGATAAAATAAATAAGAATGATCCTGTTGTCACTATAGAAAGTGACAAATCTACTGTTGAGATTCCTTCTCCAGAGTCTGGACAAATAAAAGATTTAAAAGTGAAAATTGGAGATAAGGTTTCTAAAGGAAGTGTTATAGCAACTATCGAAAATGAAAAAATAAAATCTGTCCCTCATGAAGAACAAGTTGTAGAGTCAAACAAAGATATTCTTAGTGTGGAAGAACAAAAAACAAATGGTGAGACTTCTCCAGTAAAAAATGTAAAAAAAGTTTTTGCAGAACCCTCCTCTAAAGATGATATTGATCCAGTTGAAACAAATGAGTGGATTGAATCTCTAAATTCAGTAATTGAAAGTGATGGATCTTCAAGAGCAAGTTTTTTATTGAATAAAGTAATTGGTCAAGCATATAAATCAGGTTTGGTCTTACCTGATACAAGAACAACTCCTTATATAAATACTATTCCGCCCGAAGCTGAAACAAAATCTCCAGGTGACCAAAATATAGAAAAAAAAATAAGAGCATATATTAGATGGAACGCTGCTGCGATGGTGGTAAAAGCTAATAAAAAAAGTCCTGAGTTGGGTGGTCATATTGGAACTTTTGCTTCTGCTGCTACACTTTATGACGTGGGAATGAATCATTTTTGGAGAGCAAAAAATAATAAATTTGGTGGGGATTTGATTTATTTTCAAGGACACTCTGCACCAGGCATGTATGCAAGAGCTTTTTTAGAAGGAAGACTAAACACAAAACAATTAGATGGATTTAGACAAGAAGTAAACGAAGGGGGACTTTCCTCTTATCCCCACCCTTGGTTAATGCCAAAATTTTGGCAATTTCCCACTGTGTCCATGGGCCTTGGTCCTATAATGGCAATTTATCAAGCTCGATTTTTAAAATATTTAATTAATAGAGGGTTGATTAAAGATGAAGGTAGAAAAATTTGGGTTTTCTTAGGTGATGGTGAAATGGATGAACCGGAATCATTGGGTGCAATTGGTTTAGCAGCAAGAGAAAAATTGGATAATTTAATTTTTGTAGTCAATTGTAATTTACAAAGACTAGACGGACCAGTTAGGGGAAATGGTAAAATTATTCAAGAGCTTGAAGGAAGTTTTAGAGGCTCTGGTTGGAATGTAATTAAAGTTATATGGGGATCTTACTGGGATCAATTATTAGCGAAAGATAAATCTGGTTTATTAGTTAAGCGAATGAATGAATGCGTTGATGGAGAATACCAAGTATTTAAAGCAAAAGGTGGCTCTTACGTTAGAGATAAATTTTTTGGGAAATACCCTGAGCTTCAAGAGCTTGTCTCGTCAATGACGGATAAAGATATATGGAAACTAAATCGAGGTGGCCATGATCCTCATAAAGTTTATGCGGCTTATAATGCTGCGATACAAAATACCGGTTCTCCAACTGTAATATTAGCTAAAACTATTAAGGGATATGGAATGGGTAAAACTGGCGAAAGTGTAAATACAACACATCAGCAGAAAAAATTAGATGAAGAAGATCTACTTTACTATAGGGATAGATTTAATGTTCCTCTTACAGATAAGCAGGTAAAAAATATAGAGTACTTCAAGCCCAGTGAAGACTCTGAAGAAATGAAATATTTGAAGGAAAGAAGATTAAAACTTGGAGGATTTATCCCAGAAAGATCTTCGTTTGCTAAACAAATTAAAGCTCCTCCAAAGGATATTTTTGATGCATTTATGAAATCAACTGGTGAAAAAGAAATGTCTACAACAATGGCGCTGGTTAGAATGATG
>MDTF01006021.1_pt1 | contig 12034 bp, 12 predicted proteins | sample 811191 | NCBI WGS metagenome assembly MDTF01 (sample SAMN05326649, study PRJNA326480) | marine metagenome | isolation source: seawater | place: Southern Ocean | collected 2011
AATCCAAATTTTTAATATATTCGAGAAGTCTTAAGCCAACAAAACCATTAGCGCCAGTAACTAAAATTTTTCGCTTAGCCATCATATTATTTTTCATAATTAACCGTTAAATCTTTTAATCCACTTATGATTCTTCTCTGATTAAATAAGTCACTCAATAAACTGTTATTTTTATTTAAAAAACTTTGATAATCTTCTCTTGGCATTTTAATACAGTCTTTAAACAACTCCATAATAGCTTGAATATCATCTGGGTCTGCATGAAAACCAAGATTATTATTCTTCACTATCTCTTTTGTTTCTCCATTAATAATTGCTAGTATTGGTTTTTTAGCTAAAATATATGTTTGTAATTTTGCTGGGACTGTTAAGGAGAAAAGTGGCTTGTTAACAAGCGAAATTATTAAAAAATTACTCGCCTTATAGTATTTATTAATAATATCTCGTTGAATTTCTCCATGAAAAATAATTGGAATATTCTTACTAGTTATAGATTTCAAATAACGTAGATTTGAACCATCCCCTATAATGTTAAGTTGAGATTTTTGAAGATAAGACTTGGGTAATAAAGAATATGCATTAATTATATTTTCTAAGTTCTGCACTTTCCCTATATTCCCCGCAAATGTAAATTGCACTCTATTCTCATAACTAAGATCTATAGACTCTAGATTATTATTTAAATCATCCGCCCAATTTGGAAAGTAATGAATCTTTCTACCAGTCTTGGCATAATTTAATAAATGAGATTCAAATCCTTTACTTGAAATTGCAATATTATCAACATTATAAAAAATAAATTTAACAAACTTATTTAACATATAAGAAAAGATTTTTGTTTTTTTGAACCCATAAGCATAAACACTTTCTGGCCAAAGATCCTGGACCCATAAAGTTAAAGATCTTTTATATACTTTTCGAATCATTACTGCAGGAAGCATATCAGAAAGAGCTCCTAAATTAAAACCAAATACATACTGATACTTTTTCCCAATAAAAAGGGCAACAATACTGCCTAAAAGCATAAAATTAAGATACTTTAAAATTTTCTTAAACTTACTCTCTGTGTAGCCAAGAACTGCCCGCACTCTATAAATATTAACCCCATTAATATTTTCTTTTGAAAATAACCTATTTTTATAGCCTTGAAAAACCTTGCCTTTTGGATAGGTTGGAATTAAAGTCAAGACATCAACATCGTATCCTTGTTTAGACCAATTAAATGCAATATCATTAATCTTAAATTGCTCAGGATAAAAACATTCAGAAATAATTAATATTTTAGGATTTCTTTTCAAAATTTTTGATCATATATTTAGAATAGATTTTATTATTTATTGTCTGTTCAACCATATCAAAAACCATTTTTTCATAAGTTGGTATCTTATAATTAATTAAAAGCCTTGTATCTAAAAAGCTTTTATCAATGTTTTTGCCACTAATAGGTTGGATATCAATATCTTTATTGGTAAACTTTCTGAATAACACTAAAAGATCATTTTTACTTATTTTATTATTATTTGTAATGTGGTACAAGCCAGTTAAATCATTAATAATAGCCCAATGAACTGCTTTTGCAAGCTCAATAGTACTAACCCCTGACCAATAAACATCTGTAAAGCCTGAAATACTATTAGTTTGTCTCATAAACCAACTAAATAACTCGGATCCTTCTTCATTAAGCTCTGGCCCAATCACAGAAGTTCTTAAAGTTAAATGGTTATTACAGATTATCTCACCAAGACCCTTAGTTTTTGCATAAGTATCTCTTCCATCTTTAGGATCAATTTCTAAATAGGGTGAGCCCTTAAGGCCTGAAAAAACACAATCTGTAGACATATGAATAAGTCGAGCATCAATGCTATCCGCTAACTTTCTCAACTTATGCGGTAATAATGCGTTAAGAAATATCGTTTTTTCTAGAAATATATCTGCTTCATCAATTAAGATACCTATACAATTAATAATATAGTTTGGCGAAATTTCCTCAATAGACTTTAGAAAGTTATACTCATCCGTTGCATCAAGCTGGATAGTTTGCTTAGTAAGTTTATTTCTATAAGATATGTCTACTAGATCATAATTAGCAAAAGTATCAAGATAATTATAAATTTGGTGGCCAATTAAACCTGAAGAGCCTAAAACTAAAACCTTAGTAGTCAAAGTTAAACCTCTTTATTCCACACAGTTCTATTTATAAAGTCAATATAAGAAATAATTATTCTTAAAACCTTCTTTGAAACATTGTCAACATTGTAATCATTCACAATTTTAATATCTCTTTTTATTCTTGATTGAGATGTCACTATTTTCATGGATTCAATTATTCTGTCTTTATTAAGGCCCGACATTATAAGGGTACCTTCATCCATTCCTTCAGGCCTCTCATGGGCCTGCCTAATAGTTATTGCAGGTATGTTTAAAATTGAACTCTCTTCAGAAATTGTTCCACTATCTGAAATGACACAAAATGCTTCCATTTGTAATTTATTGTACTCATGAAAGCCAAATGGCTTAGCAAATCTAACTAATTTGTTAGATTCCTTATAGCCAACTTCTTCAAGTTTTATTCTAGTTCTTGGATGTGTAGAAATAATAATAGGCATCCCGTATTGTTTTGATATTTCCTCTATTGATTCTAATAAATCACTAAAATTCTTTGGAGAATCGACATTCTCTTCTCTATGTACACTCATTAAAATAAATTTTTTAGGAGTTAAGTTTTCTTTACTTAAAATATCATTTGACAATATTAACCTCATGTTAGCATTCAAAACCTCCATCATTGGTGAGCCTGTTTTAATAATTGTATTTGCGCTTATACCTTCAGCTATTAAATAATCTCTAGCTTGCTCAGAAAGAGGTAAATTAATATCGCTTAGGTGATCAACAATTTTTCTGTTTATTTCTTCAGGAACCCTCTGATCAAAACATCTATTCCCAGCCTCCATATGAAAAATTGGAATTTTTCTTTTTTTTGCTGAAATAACACACAAACAACTATTTGTATCTCCATATATCAGAAGAGCATCTGGGCTTAGATCACAAAAAATCTTGTCTGACTTTGCAATAATATCACCAATAGTTTCAGCTGGACTCCCCTTGATCGCCTCAAGAAAAAAATCTGGCCTCCTAATATTAAGTTGTTCAAAAAAAAGCTCATTTAACTCATAGTCATAATTCTGTCCTGTATGTACAATTGTATGGTCGGTATGTTTATCTAACTCTTTAATAACTTCGCTTAACTTTATAATTTCAGGTCTAGTTCCAACAACTGTAACAACTTTAATTTTGTTTGTCATTATTAAGTTCCTTTTGAATAACATCTAGATTTAATAATACTTTTATCATCCCGTCCACATCTAACCTCTTGGCATTATGTGAGTGATAATCGTCAAGAACACCTGTCTTAAGTATTCCTTTTGTAAAATATTGTGAATAATTCAAGTCTCGATTATCAGATGGAACCCTAAAGTAGTCTCCCAAATCTTCAGCTCTTTGAACTTCTTCTCTAGTCAAAAGAGTTTCATATAATTTCTCACTATGGCGTGTTCCAATAATTTTTATCTCATTATTTGCATCAAATACATACAACAATGCTTTAACTAATGTCTCCAAAGTTGCAGCTGGAGATTTTTGAACAAAAATATCACCTGGGTTTGCATGTTCAAATGCAAAGTTTACCAAATCTACAGATTCATCAATATTCATCATAAATCGGGTCATATTGGGATCAGTAAGTGTAAGTTCCTTACCAGATTTAATTTGTGATATAAAAAGAGGTATTACTGACCCACGACTCCCCATAACATTTCCATAACGAGTTGCTGAATAAGTACTTTTGAGACCTGACTCCCTTGATTTAGCCAACATAAGTTTTTCCATCATTGATTTAGAAAGACCCATTGCATTTATAGGATATACGGCTTTATCAGTACTAAGAACAATAACATTTTCTACATTATTTTGATAAGCAGCCTCTAAAACATTTTCAGCACCAAGAATGTTAGTTTTTACGGCCTCCATTGGATAAAACTCACATGATGGCACTTGCTTCAATGCAGCTGCATGAAAAACATAATTTACTCCCTTCATTGCTGAATTTACGCTCTTAAAGTCTCTTACATCACCAATATAAAACTTAAGCTTTTTATTGTTAAGCTTAATTCTCATATCTTCTTGTTTTTTTTCATCTCTACTAAAAATTCTAATTTCACTTAAATCAGAATTAATTAGTTTAGATAGAATAGCATTTCCAAAAGAACCAGTGCCGCCTGTAATTAATAGAATCTTATCTTTATACATAATATTTATTTATTAATAAAAAACTCAAAAGTCGAAATTATTGTTTAAAAAAGATTGCAATAAAAAATCGATAATATAACGATTTTAGTTTATAAATATAGGGAGAACCATTAAAAAAGACCTTATTTAGAGATTTTTTAGCATCTATGCAGTTACCAATTTTTAAATAAGCCTTTCCACTAGTATACGACAACCACCATATCTTTCCTATTTGAACCCTATCAGATAACTCATTTTCAAAATATCTTTCAATTTGAATTAAATTCAATAATATTCTGTCTGGATTATCAAAGTTATCATTCCCTTGCCAGCAACTTCCTAAAACCCCATTAAGTTTAATAAACCTGCCAGGTAATTTTGCTAACTTTAACCACAAATGATAGTCTTCCCAGCCAACAAAATTTGGACTCTCTTCAAATCCACCAACATGTTGCAAACTTTTTCTTAAAACTACTACTGATGAAGTAACCAGAGTATTTCCATTAATAACCAAATCCTCTAATGAGTCAACTTTTAAAGACCTGCAACTTGTTATTGCTTTTGATTTATCAGACAACAAATGGCAATTATGATAGACGAGATGAGTATTTTTATTAAGCAAAGATTCAATAGATTTTTCAAGTTTTTCACTTTCCCACCAATCATCTGAATCTAAAAAAGCCACAAATTTACCGATGGAGTTACGAATACCTACATTTCTTGAGTAAGCAATAACTCCTTCATTATTTACAACAATAAGTTTTATTTTTTCCTTATTATATTTTTCTAAAACAGATATAGTATGATCAGTTGAAGAATTATCAACGATTATAAGTTCCCAATTTGTGTAAGTTTGGCAAAAAATTGAATCAATTGCCCGTTGAAGACTATTGGCCCTATTAAAAGTTGGAATTATAATACTAATAAGATTTTTCATTCGTATACCCAAATAAATTGTATTAAGTATCTTCTGTATACCAGCTATTAATTACTTCATCAGAAGATTTATAAGCCTCTTTTCTTTTATTAACTCCTTTTTTATAGTAACTTGCATAGACATATTTATAAAGTATTGGAAAATATAAAACTTTATATCTATCAGTTACATTTAATACTTTTAAGACATATTTAGCAATTTTAGTAGTAAATAAAAATCTTAAAGAAATAATAAAGCATTTTATTAAAATATTTTTATGAACATAATCAGTTTCAAAAAAATACGAATAAGGAAGTTTCATAACTGCTTTGTTATTTACGCTTTTAAGTTTATAAACACCATCTCTAGCTGTATGAAAAATTTTAGTTGCAAAAATAAATGGATCATTGCCTTCTAAATGTTGAATAGATGCACTGGACTTTTTGATTTTAATATTAGAAGCTATCACTTGACAACCAAATTCGTTATCTTCCATTCCATAGCCAATAAAGTCTTCTCTAAAAAATAATTTATTTTTTAGAATCTGGTCTTTATTTATAGACATGTTCATAGTAACAATACTCTTAAAGTCTAAATCCAAATTATTTGATTTGGAATATCTATATGGAATATGCCTTGATTCCTTATATCTAATATAATTTGAAGTCTTAACAAGCTCTTTGGGAAAAAAAATATCCCCACAATGTAAATCATTAGGGTATTTAGCCATTGAATTCAGGTGCTCCCTTACAAAGTATTTATCAGGAATGCAATCGTCATCTAGAAAAATTAATTGGTTAGATGAAGATTCTTTAATACCAGTATTTCTTTTTAAAGAAACATTATTATCAACATCTATATGCCTAATGTTTATAACTGAATTTTGATTATATTTCTCAACAAGACTTTTAGTTCCATCAGCACTCTTACTATCTATTACAAGTATCTCATGTATGTTATCTTGAGCAATTAAACTATTCAGAACTCGATTTAATAGCTCTACTCTTTTATATGTGGGGATGATGACTGAAGCCTTCTTCATTACAATTTTATTATTTGGTAGGGTTGAGGTACCTGTGGGAAGCTTTATTTCTGATATTAGCATACACAATTGAAAGCCAAAAAGGCAAACTAATTGCGGGGTGCCAAACCGAGCCAGAGGCTACTAATAAATTTGCCATAAACAATATATTTAACATAAAAAATAAACGGCTAGTTTTGTTGGCTCTATCCTTAATAAAAACAAATTGAGCAGTACAAAATAATAATATAAACAAAGTTAAGTATAAAGGTCCACCTATAAAAAAAATATCGCCCAGCGCATTATGAGAACTTGCGAAATGGTTACCAACGTCAGTTGTAACTGCTAGAGTACCTGCGCCACCTTGAAATCCAATACCAGAAAATAAAACCATGTTTCCGTATTCTTTATACATAGAAGATGTCCAATAAAAAAGTCGCTTTAATATACTTTCGATTGATACACTTGGAGAATCCATAAACACTCTATCACCACTTGAAAAAATAGAGCTCGAGCCAATAGTTTGAGTAACAATAGAATTGTAATATATATTAAAATTATCAAATTGAACAAGTATCAAAAATATAAATGATAACGATACAAATAACAATAATACTGACTTTAGTTTGGCTCTTTCAACAATGGATTTAAAGTCAAACAACAAATAAACAACAAAAGACAATCCAATCATTACTATTCCCGCTTTTGAAAGGCTAAAAAATGCGCCTGACAGCAAAGAAACAAACATAATAATTTTGTATAGTAATTTTTTTTTAAATAAGACTGATGAGTAAACCATCAATAATCCATATCCAACAATTGACCCATAAATAGTTAGAGAACCCAATATTGAAGAGTATCGATTTAAATGGGCTCTCATAAACTGTGGTGCAAACCATGAAATTTCACCAAAAAAAATCTGATAAATAACTGATAACGCCCCTATAAAATAGCAAAAAAGTAATACTCTGAGCATAACGATAAAATTTTTTTCATCTTTTAGAACCATAAAAGCTAACATGGTAAACACAAGAACAATAAAAAGCCTGGGAATTCCGGGCAAGAAATTCCAAGATTGCATATAAATCCCTGACCAGGCTATTAGCCAGATTGAAAACACGAAATATATAGAAAATATTAAAAAAAGAAACCCAGATGGAATTAAATTATTTTTAATGATGCTAATAATGATAATAGCACATAATAAAAAAATTAAAATATGGTAAAAAAAAGAAATATTTCTTAAGGCTGAAAGAAGTATAAGTGATTGAATAACAATCAAAATGTTAAAGTTATCAATGCTAATTTTTTGTATCATAAGTATAAAACTATTGCGCAGGAGAATCGCCGAACCAACTTTCATACTTCAGCAACATTGAGTCAATTTCAAATAATAGTGAATTATTGAAAGTCATCCCAAAATCAACTGCCTTTTGGTTAGAAATTGAAAAAAGATTATCCGCTTTTTTATTTGATAAATTTTTAAATTCGATATTAATTTTTTTATTAAGGATAATAGAAGCCCTATCTTTTAGTAAATTACTAAGATATTCTAATGATAATGGCACGCCACTCGAAATATTAATTACCTCCCCACTCATTAAAGGATTTTTAGCATTAGTATAAAAAATAGTTGACTCAAGCAGGTCATCCATTGTTATAAAGTCTCTAATAGTTAATTTATCTGAATGTAAAATAACTTTTTGATTAGATGCAATTTTCCTACACAAGTCATTTGCTATTAACATCCAACAATTCGCATATTGGCTTAAAGGGCTTCCAACTACATTCGTCAACCTAAAAATACTAGTATTCAATTCGCCCTCAGTATTAAAATTAATTACAAAATCTTCAGCTGCTTTATGGGATAAAGCATAGGCACTTAAAGGTAAGGTTGGTGAATTCTCAGTAATCACACCATTTAAGTTTGAGCCATAAACATGGGCTGTAGAAAAATACAAGAATTTTTTTACAAGGTTTTTTTTGGCTGATTTAAGAAGGTTTAAAGCCCCAAATGTATTTATATTTTCTGCTTCTTTAGGGTTTCTTTCACATTGTGAAGAATTGAGCGATGCCAGATGAATTATCGTTTTAATGCCTTTGCAAGCTTTATCAATAGAGCTTATCTTAGTTAAATCAATTTTTATTATTTCACATGATGATAACTCAGGTGGTATAAGAGGATTTGTTCTGCTAGTAGTAATTCTTACTTTAAAGCCTTTAGATATTAAGACTTTAGAAAGCCTTCCTCCTAAGTAACCTAGCCCACCAGTTATAAGGATCATTTATTATTTCCAAGTTTTCCAAGGAGCATTTCCACCATTCCAAATGTCACATAGAGTTTTTTTATCTCTCAACGTATCCATACTTTGCCAAAAACCTTGGTGCTTAAATGCCATCATTTGCCCATCTATTGCTAAGTTTGATAATGGCTCCAACTCTAACATGGTATCGTCTCCATCAATATAATCAAGAACCTTGGGCTGACAAACAAAAAACCCTCCATTAATCCATGAGCCGTCTCCTTTTGGCTTCTCATCAAAAGATGCGATTAAACCATCCTTTTGAATATCTAGTGCACCATATCTTCCATCAGGCTGAACTGCTGTCATAGTAATTGCTTTCTTATGTGTTTTGTGAAAATTTACCAGAGCTGAGATATCAACGTCTGACAAACCATCTCCATAAGTTAACATAAAATCGTCTTTTGCTATATATTCACGAGCCATCTTAATTCTTCCACCTGTCATAGTTTTCAATCCAGTGTCTAATAATGTAACCTTCCAAGGCTCGCTCTGGTTTTGGTGAACTTTCATTCTATTATTTTTCAAATCAAACGTCACATCACTCTGATGCAGGAAGTAATTAGAAAAGAATTCTTTAATTGTATACCCTTTGTATCCCAATAAAATTATAAAATCGTTATAGCCATAACTTGAGTAATTCTTCATAATATGCCACAAAATCGGCTTACCTCCTATCTCTACCATTGGCTTGGGTTTAATTTCTGTCTCCTCACTGAGGCGAGTACCAAATCCTCCTGCTAAAATTACTACCTTCATTTGTTAATTACTCCAATTAAATTTTATTTTATTTATATGCTTTGTATCTACTTCACTTGGATCATGCTCTATATTTGCAATATTAAGCAAAAAAGATGTATTATCTAAGCCTTGAAATCCCATCCAAATCATTGGTGGAACGGTTAATCTACAATAATTATTTGCTGAAATTATAATTTCTTGAAATTTTGTATTTAACACCTCTCTATCATCAAATAATATAAACCTGATTTCACCAAATGGAACTACTAAGTTAAGAGTCATATCATTATGACGCTTCCAGGCTTTTATTGAACCCTTATCAATTTTAGAAAAATAAGCTTCGCCAAAACCCTTATAACCACCACTAGTTTTTTTCATGGCATGCATTACACTTCCACCAGGAGAGTCAATAATATCTAAGTCAGTAATGAGAACTCCATCAATCATTTTTAGCCCAAGAAAGAGAGCTTAAATCAGCAGCTTTTGAATAAGATTCAATTTGACGAATTGTAAAATCATTCATCGATTTATTTCGATTTTGATAATATTCCTTGTACCATTGAACAGTCATTTCGACAGTTGCTTTAAAATTTAAAGCGGAGTGCCAATTTAAATCTATTAAGGCTTTGTCACAATTCAGCTTCAATAAGCCAGCTTCATGAACATTATTATCATTATTCGAGACATCATTCCATTTAATTTTATCCCAATATATAGACATTTCTTCGATTAGAATGCTTACAGGATAATTTGTATCAGAAGATGGTCCAAAGTTAAAAGCGCCTCCATGCTTATGGGGACTTAAATAAAGATCATTTGCAAGGCATAAATAACCACTAAGTGGTTCAAGCACATGTTGCCATGGCCTAGTAGCATTAGGACTACGAATGTCAACAATTTTTTCACTTGCCCATGCTTTCATACAGTCAGGCACAATTCGATTGTTAGCCCAATCACCACCACCAATAACATTTCCTGCACGCGCTATTCCAATTCTAACATTTGAATCTGTACTATTAAAAAAAGACTCAACATAACTTCGGATTACTAGCTCTGCCATACCCTTAGAAGCACTATATGGGTCTTTACCGCCTAATCGATCAGTTTCTCTGTAACCCCAAACCCACTCAACATTATCATACGCCTTGTCACTTGTAATCATAACAGCAACAACTTTCTTTTCCAGCGTCCTTAAAGCATCTAGAATATTTGCAGTTCCAATAGCATTTATCGATAAAGTTTCTAGTGGATTATTATAAGAAGGAATAACTAATGACTGAGCTGCCAAATGAAATACAAAATCAGGCTGGATGTCAGTAATTAATTTTTTAACTTCTTTAACATTCCTAACATCAATACGATGATCCTCTATTTGATTAGAAATTGATGAGGCTTTAAAGTTAGAGGGAGAAGTCGGTATATCTATTGACAGTCCAATAATTTTCGCTCCAAGCCTACTTAGCCACAAAGTAAGCCAACTACCTTTAAAACCAGTATGGCCAGTAATTAAAACTGTTTTATTCTTAAATGTATTATTAAACATAACTTTAAATAACTATATCATTTTCCTCAAAATCTTTATTCATATTCATAAGAAGCTCAAAGGATAATTTTGAAACTTTTGCCTGAATTGCATTAAGCTTCATCATTTTAGATTGAGGATCATACTCTCTGGGACATCTTTCATCTAATAATATCTTACTAGTAAACTCAGATACTTGAGTATTTAAAAAATTAGTAACCTCAGGAATTACTTGAGAAGTACTGAGAGTAAGCTTTTCAAAACTTATAAATAAAATTTGATTTTTTTGTAATTTAGATAATCCATTAAAAGAGTCGAGATGTTTTTTTCTTATTTTGTCAATCATATAAATAATTCTATCAACACCACTTAGATTTAAGTAATCGTCTTCCCAGCCAATTGCAAAGTGGGGAATTATTTCATTTTGATACTTATAAACTAAAGAGTCTGAAGAGCGTTTATTTGTATAGAACTCTCCTCCATAACCTTTTCCCATCCATGAATAAACAATATCTATTGGATTTCTTTGAACATGAATTATTTTTGATTTTGAAAAGGCATCTAAGAGAATTTTTGCATGCCACAAACCATTGTGCCACATCACTGGAAATATGTTATTTTCTTTTTCTATCTTATCAAAAACTCTATCACCATCTTCCTCAGCTAATCTAGAAATATATTGAATAGGCTCTTTAAATTTCCATGCACTTGTATAGTCATTTTTTCTAAAATTTGTGTTTCGACCAATCGCATTATCATAGACCATTATATTCATTCCAGATCTTAATAGATAAACTGCCAAATCATCAGAAACCTCATTCGTTGAATGAAGTCCAGTAATGAGCTCAAGAAAATAATTTACATTAACTTTTTCTGCATTTTGAAAACTCGAAACTATCGGAAGTAATAATGATTTTCCAGACCTACCGATCCCTGAAATAAAAATGACATTATCAGTATATGATTCTCTATTTAATTCAGGCGAATTCATTGGGTTAAAGTGTTAAAGATTTTTTTGTCTCTCAACATAGTCTTTAATTTGATTTTTATTTAAACTGATATCTCCGTAGCTTGAAGCCTCTCCCCAAATATTATACTTACACCACTTACCATTTTCTATCCACCAAATCCTGGGGTCTCTGAACGTATCAGCAATGTTCCAAAACTCTTGTTCGCTCATATCAACATAACCGAGCCAATAATACAAATCTGAAGATACAACAGAATCATATTTTTTTACCATATTA
>MDTF01007758.1_pt1 | contig 12034 bp, 9 predicted proteins | sample 811191 | NCBI WGS metagenome assembly MDTF01 (sample SAMN05326649, study PRJNA326480) | marine metagenome | isolation source: seawater | place: Southern Ocean | collected 2011
AAATATAGGTGCTTTAATGATTGCCAGACAAATTGGTGAAATCAAATTAAAAAACTTTATAGAAAAACTTGGACTTTTAAAAATTGCAGATTTTGAATTGGAAGAAATAGGTCAACCTCATAATTTTAAGTGGGAAAAATGTAAATTAGAAACCGTATCATATGGACACGGTATTACGACCACTCCATTACAAGCTGCGGCAGCTTACGCAGCAATAACGAATGGAGGATACCTGATTGAACCTACACTACAATTAAATAAAAAATCCAATATTAAAAATAAGAAATCGATTATTTCAAAAAAAACTAGTGATCAAATAAATAAAATGTTACGAAAAGTAGTTACTGAAAAAAGAGGAACCGCTAGTAATGCTAATATTTTTGGGTATGATGTTGGTGGTAAAACTGGCACAGCAAAAAACTATACAAATAGAAAAAAAAACATCAATACATTTATTTCTATATTTCCATCAAACGCACCAAAATATGTTCTACTTGTTATTCTAGATGACCCAAAAGGAGCACCACATATTGTTTATAATTATGAGGGTAAGCCAACTACTAATATTTCCAGAACTGAAGCAGGCTGGAACTCTGTTTATGTATCAGGCAAAATAATAGAAAAGATTGGACCTATTTTAGCCATAAACAACGAAGAGATTCATAATACTTATGTTGCTAAAAAAAATAATTAAAAAACTACCGATCAATATTCAGAAAATTAATATCAAAGGAATGTCTTTAGATAGCAGGCAAATCAAAAAAAATTATTTGTTTTTTGCTTCTAAAGGTAAAAATTCTAATGGTGAAGATTATATTCTTAGTGCAATTAAAAAAGGAGCTGGTGCTATAGTTTGCGATATAAACTGTAAAATAAAAAGTAAAAAAATACCAATCATAAAAGTTAAAAATATCAAAGAAACTTTAACAAATGCATGCACAACATTTTATCCAGCAAAACCCAAAAATATTATTGCTATAACGGGTACTAATGGAAAAAGTTCAGTTGCTGAATTTTATCATCAAATTCTTATTGCACAAAAGATTCCCGTTGCTTCTCTAGGTACACTAGGAATTAAAGTGAACAACAAAATAAAAAAAACCAACCTAACAACTTTAGATATTATTTCTATTCATAAAGAGCTAGCACAGATTAAAAGACAGGGCATTGATAATGTCATATTAGAAGCTTCTAGCCACGGGTTAGAACAGGGAAGGTTGAATGGGTTAAATTTTAAAACAGCAATTTTTACAAACTTTTCACAAGATCATCTTGACTATCATAAAAACATGCAAAATTATCTTAACGCTAAGTTAATTTTATTCTCCAGATTGTTAGAAAAAAATCAAAACATCGTAACCGATAAAGAAATTTTAGAATTTTTAAAACTAAAAAAAATATCTAAAAAAAATAATTTAAATTTATTAACGATTGGAAAAAAAAATTCAACAATTAAATTTGAATCGATTGAAACGAATAGCAATTTTCAGAATATTATCTTCAGGCATAACAAAGAAAATTATGAAGTTAAAATTCCTTTAATTGGATTATTTCAGATAAAGAATTTATTTATGTCAATTCTTGCGGGCAAACTATCTGGTTTAAATTTTAAAAAAATTCTAGAAGTTGTAAAAAATATAAAAGAAGTGAATGGTAGACTTCAATTAATAAAAACCATGCAAAATGAAACAAAAATATTTATTGACTACGCTCACACTCCAGCTGCCCTTGAGACAGTTCTTAGAACGCTTAAAGAACACTACAAAACTAAACCAGACATAGTTTTTGGTTGTGGAGGTGAAAGAGACAAGAAGAAAAGATCTAAAATGGGAAGTGTTTGTGAAAAAAATGCAGGAAAAATTTACATAACCGATGACAACCCAAGAAATGAAAACCCAAAATTAATTAGAAAAATGATCATATCCGGGTTTAGAAAAAAAATAAACATTAACGAAATACCCTCAAGAGCAAAAGCTATTGAAATAGCAATTATAAATTCAACACCTAATAGCATTATACTTATAGCTGGAAAAGGACATGAAAATACCCAAACCTATAAAAAAAAAATTATTAATATTTCAGACAAAGAAATTATTCAAAATGTTACTAAAAAAATATTAAAATTTGATAAAAAAAATTATAATAAAATTTTCAATGAAAAAATTGTAAAAAAATTAAATAAAAAAATTAAATTAAGATTTAAAGGAGTTTCAATTAACTCAAAACAGATAAAAAAAGACAATCTATTTGTAGCTGTAAAAGGAAAAAATCATGATGGACATTCTTTTGTAAAAGAAGCGCTTATAAACAAGGCTATTTATTGTGTTGTACAAAAAAATATTAACAAATTAAATAAAAATAAAATAATTAAGTGCCCCAACACAATAAATTTTTTAAATAAATTAGCTGTTTTAAAAAGAAGCCACACAAACTCAAAAATTATTGCTATAACTGGCAGTTCAGGCAAAACTACACTGAAAACATTACTTGGCAAAACATTAAGCAAGTATGGTAAAACTTATTTTTCAAAAAAATCTTACAACAACCATATCGGCGTACCTCTCAGTTTGTGTAATTTAGAAAATGACCATAAATATGGTGTCTTTGAAATTGGAATGAGTAGAGCAGGTGAAATAAGAAAGCTTTCTAATTTAGTTAAACCCAATATTGCAGTAATCACCAATATAGGCGAAGCTCATATGGAAAATTTTGACAATCTAAATGGTGTTGCTAAAGCAAAGTCTGAAGTTATCGAGAACATAAACAAAGGTGGGTATTTAATCTTAAATAGAGACGATAAGTATTTTAACTATCTTTCAAGGCTAGCAATAAAAAGAAAAATTAATGTTTTATCTTTTGGGAAATCAAACAAATCTAACGCAACGTTAGTCAAAAATAAGTTACATAAAAACTATAATTCTCTTCAATTTAAAGTATTAAACAAAAATATTTATTTAAAAGTTAAAAATATTAACCCGCTAACTATTTCTAATATATTAGCTACACTACTTACTCTTCATATTTTAGATCTAGATTTAAAAAAAATATCCAATTTCCCCAATCTTTTTCAGTTAGTAGAAGGCAGGGGAAAAGCGTATGTTATCTCAAGATATAAAAAAAAATTCAAACTCATAGATGAAAGTTACAATGCGAACCCTTCCTCTGTTAAAAATGCTGTTAGTAATTTTTCAAACATTAAAAGAAAACACGGAAAAAAATTTTTTTTACTCGGTGATATGTTGGAATTAGGAGAAAAATCCGACAATTATCACAAAAATTTAGCCCATTTCATTAATCGTAGTGATATTGACAAGCTGTTTGTGTATGGGAAAAATGCTTTTAAAACCTATCAAAAAACTTATAAGGCTAAACAAGGAAATATTCTACAAAACTTAAATGATTTTGATGAGATTTTTTCAGATATTATAAATAAAGATGATTACTTAATGATTAAAGGTTCAAACAACACCGGTTTAAACAGATTATCAAAAAAAATTATTTTGGGGCACAAACATGCTTTATAGTTTTTTATCATCTTTTACAGAAAATTATTCTTTTCTGAATGTCTTTAAATACATAACTTTTAGAACGGGACTTTCCGTAATTACTTCGTTTATAATTGTCTTTATAATTGGAGAACCTCTAATAAAGATATTTAAAAAAAACCAGATATCAGGACCTATAAGACAAGATGGACCATTAGATCATATAATAAAAAAATCAGGAACACCTACAATGGGTGGATTAATTATTATATTGGGTATTTTTCTAGGCACTTTTTTATGGGCAGACTTAAATAACATATATATTTTAACAGTAATCTTTGTTTCTATAGGCTTGGGTCTCTTAGGCTTTATTGATGATCTATTAAAAATCAAGCAAAAAAATTCTAGAGGTTTAAACTCAAAACTAAAACTCCTAGGTCAAATTGTAATTTCTTTAATAGCAATTTATATTTTATCTGAGCATTCTGAACATCAATTTTTAAATAATTTGTATTTTCCTTTTTTTAAAAATTTAATTTTTCCTATGGGTCTTTTTTTCATACCATTTTATCTTTTAGTTATCGTAGGAGCATCAAATGCAGTAAATTTAACAGATGGACTAGATGGTCTTGCAACAGTACCGGTAATGTTAGTTGCCTTGTCCTACACTCTGATAAGTTATGTAGTGGGCAATACAATTTTTGCAGAATATTTAAAAATTCCTTATGTTGCGAATGCAGGAGAATTAAGTGTATTTTGTGGGGCTATTTTTGGTTCATGCCTAGGGTTTCTTTGGTACAACGCACCACCAGCTAAAATATTTATGGGTGATACTGGTTCACTTTCTCTAGGTGGTTCTTTAGCTGCTGTAGCCATTATAGTTAAACATGAAATAGTTTTAGCTATAATTGGAGGGCTTTTTGTCCTTGAAACTGTCTCTGTTATTATACAAGTATTATCTTTTAAGCTTACAGGTAAAAGAGTTTTTATGATGGCTCCTATACACCACCATTTTGAAAAAAAAGGTTGGCCAGAGTCAACTATAGTAATAAGATTCTGGATTATAGCAATTATTTTAGCACTAATTGGATTAGCTACATTAAAGTTGCGATAATTAATGAGAACATCAGAAGCAATAAAAGATAGATCGTTCGCCATATACGGGCTCGGGTTGTCAGGTAATTCAGCATTTAAATTCTTAAAAAAAAAAAATATAAATAAAATTTATACTTGGGATGATAAAAAAAATAAAAAAAATATCAATTTATTTAAAAGAAGGTTAGATGAAGTAGATTATATTATAATTAGTCCTGGAATAAACATTCAAAAAACAAAATTTAAATCAAGCCTGCTCAGAAATAAAAAAAAAATAATTACAGACTTAGATTTATTTTATATGCAAAAAATTCCCGCAAAATCTATAGTAATAACGGGTACTAATGGAAAATCAACAGCATGTAAACTAATTCAACATATATTTAAAACAAATAAATTAGATGCTCAACTTGGTGGTAATATTGGCAAACCAATTTTAGATTTAAAAATTAATCGAAAATCGATAGTAATTATAGAGGCATCATCTTTTCAACTATCATATACTAAGTTTATAAAACCAACTTTTGCAGCTATATTGAATATTGGTAGCGATCATTTAGATTGGCATAATACAATAGTAAATTATAAAAATTCTAAATTTAAGATATTTTCCAAACAAGATGGTAAAGATATTGCTTTATTAAAAAATAAAAAACTTATTCAGCTATTTAGAAAAAAAAATTATTTAAGTGAATTAGAAATCGTAAAAATAAACAGTCTGAGTAAGGCAATAAAAAAAAAAATTACTAATAGTTTTTTAATTTCAGAACCTAATTTAGAAAATCTAGTATTTGCATATGAAATAGCTAAATTATTTAAAATTAAAGAAAAAATTTTTCTTAAAGGAGTGAATAGCTTTAAAGGATTGCCACATAGGCATGAAATATTTCTAAAAAAAAATAAAATAACTTTTATTAACGATTCTAAAGCAACTAGCTTCAGTTCAACAAAATATGCACTAAAAAATAATACAAATATTCTTTGGATTTTTGGAGGCCTCCCTAAAATTAGAGATAATTTTAATCTTAAAGGAGTAAGTTCAAATATAATCAAATCATTTATTATCGGAAAAAAAACAGATTATTTTAAAAATCAAGTAGCTAAAAAAATAAGATACAAAATATCTTTTAACTTAAAGAGAGCGATTAAAGATGTTTTTAAACAATTACTCTTAACAAAAGATAATAAAACTACAGTTCTGTTTAGCCCAGCTAGCGCTTCTTATGATCAGTTCAATAATTTTGCTGATCGAGGCAACCAATTTAAAAAAATAACAAAAAACTATGCTAAAAAATTTTTTTAAAGATAAAGTAAAAAATTATTGGAGAAATATAGACAAAGCTATATTTGTGAGCTTTGTAATACTGTTTGTTTTGGGTGTTTTTTTTTCATTTTCCTCTACCTCTACTTTAGCCGGCGAAAGATTAAATAAAGATTATTATTTTTTTTTTTCAAAACATTTAATTTTTGCAATATCAGCAATTTTTTTAATGATTTTAATTTCTTGTATTAAATTAGATCTTTTTAAAAAAATTTTAATGCCAATTTTTATTGTTGCGTTAATTTCCTTAATGTTAGTCTTATTTTTTGGTGTAGAAGTAAAAGGCTCAAAACGTTGGTTGAATTTATTATTTTTTCGTTTTCAACCCATAGAATTCGTAAAACCATTCTTCGTTGTTTTCATTGCTAAGATCTTATCTAAGAGTAACTTGAGTAGTTCTAATACCTCATATCTTTTAAGTCTTTTGGTGCTAGTAATACCGTGTGTTATTTTACTCAATCAACCAGATGTTGGTCAAACTGTATTATTAATTTTAACCTGGACAGCTATTGTTTTTATTTCAGGTATAAAATTAATATATATATTTGGTCTTTTCAGTATAACTGTAACTTCTGTAGCGGGATTACTGCTCGCCTCGCCTGATAAATTCTCATATATTTTTAAACGCATTGAAACTTTTTTTGACCCAACAAAAGGTGATCGATTTCAATCTAGTAATGCACTCGATGCCATTCGAGAAGGAGGCTTAACAGGCCAGGGCATGGGAGAAGGAACTCTAAAAGATCGTGTGCCAGAAGCTCATACTGACTATATTATTTCTGTTATTGCCGAAGAGTTTGGATCAATTATTTCAATATTTTTAATTTGTATATTTTTATATATTTCATTTAGGGTTATTAAGTTTACATTATTAGAAAATGAAAAATTTATTAAGATCTCACTTTCAGGTCTCACTACGCTTTTGATCTTTCAAACATTCATACATATTGGGGTTAACACTAGCTTACTACCAACGACTGGCATGACATTGCCATTTTTAAGCTATGGAGGTTCCTCCATGATTGGAAGTGCAATGCTTGCAGGAATAATATTAAATTTTACAAAGAGAAGGCTTTCAAATGAAGACTATTAAAAATAACAAAATTATAATTGCCACAGGAGGTACAGGAGGCCATATATTTCCTGCATACAGTTTAGCAAAAAATTTTACTAAGAAAGACTATTTGGTTGAAATTATAACCGACAAAAGAGGATTAAAATATCTAGGTAAAGACAATAATATAAAACTTATTTTAAATAATTCAGCAACTATATTTAAAAAAAGTATTATAAATTTATTTCTTTCAATATTTGTAATTTTATTTTCTTATATGAAATCTTTAGTAATTTTATACAGAGCAAAGCCCATGGTGGTATTTGGTATGGGTGGTCACGCATCTTTTCCAGTATGTATAGCAGCTAAAACATTGAGCATACCATTTATCGTTTACGAAAATAATATTCAAATAGGCAAAAGTAATAAATATTTACTTCCATTTGCTTTTAAAATATTTGTTTCTTACAAAGACCTTATTGGAATACCAAAAAAACAAGACCACAAAGTAATAGTTACTGGAAATATAATTCGAGAAGAAATTCTAAATTTTAAAAAAAAAAATCAATTTTTACCACAGGTATTAAATATTTTAGTTTTGGGTGGTAGCCAGGCGGCAAAATCATTTGGAGAGCTGCTACCTAAAGTGTTTGAGCAATGTAAAAAAGAGAATATTAATATGAAAATATTTCAACAATGTATTCCATCACAGACAGAAAAACTTAGTAAAATATATAAAAACTTAAATTATGAATTTAAATTATTTACTTTCACCAACAACATGTCGGAATATTTTTCAAAAACAGAATTAGCTATTACTAGATCAGGTTCGTCTGTTACAGCTGAATTGATTAATTGCAATATACCTTTCATTTCTATTCCTTATCCGCATTCAGCAGACTCACATCAAGACAAAAATGCAACTTATTTTGAAAAAAAAGGATATAGTCATTCGGTTAAAGAAACAGAAGTTAATACAGAACTGTTACCTTTAATTAGATCATTTTATAAAAATAAACAATTATTAGATGAAATAATTGAAAAACAAAAAAAACATTCCGATAAAGATGTTTTTTTAATAATTAATAAAGTAATTGAGAATCTAATAAATGAACAAAATTCAAATAGGTAAACGAGAAATAATCCACTTCATAGGTATAGGCGGTATAGGAATGAGTGGTCTAGCACAAATAATGAAAACTATGGGATTTAACGTTCAAGGAAGCGATTTAAATAAAAATAAAAATACAGATAATTGTAAAAAATTAGGTATTAAAATTTTCAAAGGTCATTCTAAAAAAAATATTTTAACTGCGACAATCATAGTTAAGTCTTCAGCTATTAAAAAAAAAAATATCGAACTGTTATATTCTAAAAAAAGAAAAATACCTTCCTATGACCGTATAGAAATGTTGGCAAATATAATTGATCTAAAAAAAAATATTATTATTACAGGATCTCACGGCAAAACAACCACAACCTCACTAGTAGCTAAAATCATTTCATCAGCAAGGTTGGACCCAACAATTATTAATGGTGGTGTTATAAATTCATTAAAAAACAATGCTAAATTAGGCAAGGGCGAGTGGGCTATAATAGAAGCCGATGAATCCGATGGTAGTTTTTTAAAAGTACCAATTAATTATTCTATTGTAACCAATATTGACAAAGAGCATTTAGATTTTTATCAAAATCTTAATAACTTAATGAAAGCATTTATAAAATTTATTGAAAAAACGCCCCCAATCGGCAAAGCCTTTCTATGTATAGATGATGATTATACCGAACAAATAATAAAAAAGTTAAAAACAAAAAATTATTTTACTTATGGGTTTAATAAAAAAGCTAATTATCAAATTTGCAACCCGAGATATAAAATTGGTTATACAAAATTTGATTTAAAGATTAAAAGTGTTGGTCAAAATTATTTATACATAAAAGATATTTCGTTAAAACTAATTGGCAAATACAATGTTCTCAATGCTACTGCAGCAATAGCTTTGTGCCTAAGTCTAGGCTTAAAAATAAAAGTTATTAAAAAAGCATTAAAAAGCTTTTCTGGCGTGCAAAGAAGGTTAACAAAAGTATTTAAAAAGAATAAAATTGAATTTTACGATGATTATGCACACCACCCAACAGAGATAAAATCTGTCCTAGAGGCCGTCAGAAGAGTAGCGACAAAGAGAAAAATTATTACAATATTTCAACCTCATAGATACTCAAGAGTGAAAACTTTAAAATCAGAATTTGCTTCATGTTTCAAAAATACAGATCAAGTAATTTTATGTCCGGTCTATTCAGCTGGAGAATCTACAGATAAAGAATATAATCAATTTAAATTTGCTAAATTAATTTCTAAGTTTTCTAAAGTACAAATTATTATTATTAATGATGAATTAGATATAATAAAATATTTGAGAAAAAATTTGATAAAAGACGAAATAGTAATAGGTATGGGAGCTGGTTCTATTTCAAAGTGGATGTATAATCTTAAAAATAATTTATGAAGGAAGCAGCAAAAGAATTAAAGGTAAAATTCGGAAAAAGAGTTTTAATAGATGAAAAACTATCTAATTATAGCTGGTTTAATCTAGGTGGACCCGCTGATATATTTTTTAAACCAAATAGTATAAAAGATATTTTTTTTTTTCTAAAAGAACTTAAGCCAAAAAAATTTACAGTTATAGGAGCGGGTTCAAATACGCTTATACGAGATGGAGGAATTAAAGGAGTTACGATAAAGCTAGGCTCAGAATTTTCTCATATAAAATTAGATGGAGAAAATACAATAGAAGTAGGAGCGGCAACTCCAGACAAAAAAGTTGCTGATTTTGCAATGAAAAATTCTTTAACAGGATTGGAATTTTTAGCTTGTATACCAGGATCCATTGGAGGTGCCGTGAGAATGAACACCGGATGTTATGGAGCTGATATCTCACAAATACTTCGCTCAATTAAAATAATTGATACCAAAGGTTGTTTAAAAGAAATTTTAGCAAAAGATATTAAATTTTCTTACAGAGGTACTAACATCGAAGATAACGTTCTAATCACAAGCATTAAGCTAGAAGGTAGACAGCACACAAAAAAGAAAATTGAAGAAAAGCAAATGTCAATGTTAGAAAGAAAAAAAAAATCACAACCAAGTCAAATTAAAACATGTGGAAGTACTTTTAAGAATCCAAAAAATAAAAAAGCTTGGGAGCTAATCAAAGAATCAAATTGTGAAAATTTTAAAGCAGGAAATGCAAAAATATCTGAGAAACATTGTAATTTTTTTATAAATAATGGAAAAGCCACATCAAAAGATTTAGAAAAATTAATAAATAAAGTTAAAGAAACCGTGTATCAAAAAACAAAAATTAATTTAGAATTAGAAATAAAAATAATCGGTCATAATAAATAATTACACAATGAAAAAAAAAATAATTTTAATAGTTTGTGGTGGCACATCTAGTGAAAGAGAAATTAGCTTAAAATCAGGTAAAGCATGCTCAAATGCGATTAAAAGTTTGAAATATAAAGTATTAAATTTTGACCCAGCAAAAGAAGATTTTAAAAAAATTAAAAATTATAAGGTGGATGTAATTTTCAATGCCTTACACGGTAGAGATGGTGAAGACGGTATAGCTCAAAGTTATTTTGAATATTTTAAAATTCCCTATACTCATTCAGGTATATTGTCTTCAATGAATGCTATGGATAAAATAATATCTAAGAAAACTTTTAAGAAAAACAAAATTAGAACACCAACTTATATTGAATTAAATCCAATTAATTATCTTAATATTTTAAAAAAAAAATACATATTAAAATCAGGTCTTGCTTACCCATTAGTTCTAAAACCATCCAATGAAGGATCAAGCATCGGGGTCAAAATATGTAAAAATTTTTTGCAGTTACATAAAAACGTGAATCAAATGATAAAAAAGTACAAAACGTTAGTTATAGAAAATTTTGTTGGAGGACAAGAAATTCAAGTTGCCGTTATAAATGGTAAACCTTTAGGTGCAATTGAATTAAAACCTAAAAGAAAATTTTATGATTATAAGGCTAAGTATTCTAAGTCCGCCCATACACAACATCTTATGCCAGCTAACTTATCCAACAAGCAATACAAGAAAGTTTTAGTTTTAGCCAAAAAAGCTCATATTTCATTAAAATGTAGAGGTGTGACCAGGTCTGATTTTAAATTTGAAAATAATAAATTTTATTTATTGGAGATTAATACTCAGCCAGGTATGACAGACTTATCTTTAGTCCCTGAAATAGCTAAGTATGTCGATATATCATTTAAAAAACTTGTTAAAAATATTATTGATGACGCAAGTATTAATAGATGATTCAAAAAAATAAATTTTTAATACTAATATTTTTTTTTATTATTTTAACTACCTATAATTTTGATGAAAAAAAGCAAAAAACCAGTATTATTTTTCCAATCAAAGAAATTATAATAGAGAATGCTTTTGCAGTTGATTTAATTGAGTTAAATAGTGAATTAGAGTTTTTAAAGAACACAAGTCTATTTTTCTTAAAGAAAAAAGAAATTATCAAAATTGTAGATAAACATGATTTTATATCTAGTATTCAATTAAAAAAAAAATACCCAAGAACAATAAAGATCTTAATATCTGAAAATATACCTGTGGCTACTGAAATTAAGGGCAAAAAAAGATATTATATAACAAAAAATGATAAAAAAATTAAGTTTATTGAACTAAAAATTTTTGAAAATTTACCTACAATTTTTGGAAATCATAAAAATTTTAGTTATTTGTTTAGTGAATTAGAAAAAAATAATTTTAAAATTAATAAAATAAAAACTTTTTATTATTTTGATATAGGAAGGTGGGATATTATGCTTAAAGATGGAAGAATCATTAAACTACCCAAGACCAATTATGAAAATGTATTAGTAAAATTAAAATTAATCTTAGACGATTCTAGTTTTTTCAAATTTAAAATATTTGACTACAGAATTAAAGATCAATTAATTTTAAAATAACATGAAATTAAACGAACCTTATTTAATTATTAATCTTACCGACAGCAGAATTGTTTTTTTTGTCATAACCT
>MDTF01017138.1_pt1 | contig 12030 bp, 12 predicted proteins | sample 811191 | NCBI WGS metagenome assembly MDTF01 (sample SAMN05326649, study PRJNA326480) | marine metagenome | isolation source: seawater | place: Southern Ocean | collected 2011
GCGTAATTTCGCACACAGCGTTAAGGGGTAAAACCCTACCGGTCTCGAAAGAGGTTTGCTGTGGTGGATTAACCGGAAAAAAAATGAATATACCTGAAGTAAATATAAAACAATTACTAGAAGCTGGGGTACACCTAGGTCACAAGACATTAAGATGGAACCCAAAAATGAAAAAATTCATTTTTGGAGAAAAAAATTCAATACATATAATCGATCTGACACAAACAGTTGTTTATTTTAAGAATGCTTTAACTGAAGTATACAAATGTATTTCTAGTGGTGGAAAAATATTAGTTGTATCCACTAAAAAACAGGCCTCCGAACAAATTGCCAATTTAGCAAAAGAAACTGATCAGTACTTTGTGAACTATAGATGGCTTGGAGGAATGTTAACTAACTGGAATACAATTCAAAATTCTATCAAAAGATTAAAAATGCTCGAAGAAAGACTTTCAAAAGAGGATACTGGTTTTACTAAAAAAGAAATTTTAAAACTTGGTAAAGAAAAAGAAAAACTTCAAAGATCTCTAGGTGGCATTGCAGACATGAAAAAATTGCCACAATTAATTTTTATTATAGATACAAACATAGAATCTTTAGCTGTTAACGAGGCAAGAAAATTAAAAATTCCTATAGCAGCTATATTAGACACAAATTCAGATCCTACAGACATTCATTTTCCAATTCCTGGTAATGACGACGCAAGAAGATCAATTAATTTATATTGTGATCTATTAAAAAACACAATTATAAACGCGTCTAAGTTTATTGAAAAAGAAACTAATGATAATGACAGCAGTAAAGAAAAAATAAAACCTAAAAAAATTGATACTGTTCCAGTTCAAATAAAAACTGAAGAAAAAAGTATTTAATAAAACCCTATCTTATGTCCAGCAAAGATTTACTTGAAAGCGTAAAAAGACTTAGAGAAGTTACAGGTGTTGGCTTCAAAGATTGTAAGCTTGCTATTGACGAATCAAATGGAGACATTGAAAAAGCTATAGAGTTTTTAAGAAAAAAAGGTATAGCGAAAGCTTCAAATAAAATGAGTAGAACCGCTGCAGAAGGTTTGTGTCTTTTACATGAAGACGGAGGAGAAGTATCATTAATCGAAATTAACAGTGAAACAGATTTTGTTGCGAAAAATGAAGCGTTTGTTTCTTTTTGTAAAGAAGTTTCAAGAATAAATTTTGAAAATAAATCAGATTTATTAAAAGTTAATAAAACGAATATGAATAATAACTTGCCAGTAGAAACAAATTTAACAGATCTAATTGCAAAAATGGGAGAAAAAATAACAATAAGAAGATCAGTTTTTTTTGACAACTCTAATGGAAGAAATTCTTTTTATATTCATGGAGCATTAGAAAACAAAATTGGTAAAATAATATCTATCGTTAAAACTTCAAAAGAAGATGAGATAGGAAAAAAAATTGCTATGCATGTCTCGGCACTATCCCCAATTGCACTTGATGAAAAAAATTTAAATAAAGATATTGTAGATAAAGAAATAGAAATTATTAAAGCAGAGCTTTTAAACTCAGGAAAACCCTCTGAAATGATAGAAAAAATATCAAAAGGTAAAATTAATAAATTTATTGCCGATAACACTTTAGTAAACCAAGTGTGGATTATGGACTCAAAAAAAAAAAGTTTCAGATATACTAAAACTTAGTGATATTAAAATAATAGATTTTATAAGATATAAAGTCGGCGAAGGTGTTTAATTATGAGCTCTGAATTTATTGAAAAAAACTATGCTACTAAAATGGATAAAACTATTCAGTCTTATAAAAAAGATTTATCTTCATTAAGAACAGGAAGAGCCAATGCATCGATGCTAGATATGATTAGAGTTGATGTGTATGGCCAGATGATGCCCATAAGTCAACTTGCAAGTATAAGCGTTCCTGAAGCGAGGCTCATAACAATCCAGGTATGGGATCAAGCAAATATTAAAGCTGTAGACGCTTCTATACAAAAATCTGATTTAGGAATTAATCCACAAATTGATGGATCTGTTTTAAGAATCAGAATTCCAGACTTAACCGAAGAACGAAGAAAAGATTTAATTAAAGTTTTAAAAAATATAGGTGAAAAAAATAAAGTATCAATTAGAAATATTAGAAGAGAAGCAAATGATGAATTAAAAAAACTTATTAAAGATAAAAAAATAAGTGAAGATGAAAATAAACTTTTTGAAAAAAATATTCAAAAAATCACAGATGATAACATTGAAAATATAGACAAAATTTTGCAAGAAAAAGAAAAAGAAATTCTTCAGGTATGAATAATCTTAATCACATTGCCTTTATTATGGATGGCAATGGAAGATGGGGGATAAAAAAAAAAAAAAATAGAAATTATGGGCATTTAGAAGGCGTCAAGACAGTTCAAAAAATAGTTGAAGCTTCAATTTTTTTTAAAGTACCAATTATTTCATTTTACGTTTTTTCAAGCGAGAATTGGAAAAGACCCAAATCTGAAATAAACTATTTATTTAATTTAATAAAAATATATTTTAAAAAAGAAATTAATAATATTATTAAAAATAAAATAAAGATTAATACTTCAGGACGTTTAAACAACCTACCTAAAGAAATAAAAGAAACCTTAAGCTCTGCCACTAAGCAAACTAAAAAAAATAAAAAAATAATAGTTAATTTAGCTATCAATTATGGGTCTAAAAATGAAATTATAGACTCTATAAGAAAACTGAATTTTAAACATAAAAAAATAAGTGAAGAAAATATTTGTAGTAACTTATATCTAAAATTGCCATTTCCCGATATTTTAATAAGAACAGGAGGGCAAAAAAGATTAAGTAATTTTATGCTATGGCAATTAGCTTATACTGAAATATTTTTCCTAGATAAATTATGGCCAGATTTTTCAAAAAAAGATTTAAATACAATAATAAAAAAATTTCATAAGGTAAAAAGAAATTTTGGGGGAATCTAATTGAAAAATCGTGAATTGTTATATCGTATACTGACATCACTATTACTTCTGCCGATCTTAATTTATGTTCTATATAATTCTGGTATATATTTATTAATATTTTTAGTTTTAATTTATCTCTTTTCATTTTATGAAATAATAAAAAATACTAAAAATTTTTTTTTTAATATAATTTCTAATATTATACTAATACTAGCTTTATTTTCGTTCTATCAATTAAGAGGGGATTCAAATTATTCCTTAGTACTTATTTTTTGGATTTTAACCGCTACTTTTTTATCGGATATTGGAGGCTATGTTTTTGGAAGAACTTTTAAGGGAAAAAAACTTACTATTATAAGCCCGAACAAAACATACTCTGGGGCAGTTGGCTCTATTATCTTTTCTATTTTATCAATCCCTCTTTTGAATTTGTTTGAACAATTACTTTTCAATGAGATTTTAATTAATTTTTACCATTTAAAATATTTATTACTTACATTTTTGATATCTATTATATGCCAACTAGGTGACCTATACGTATCATTTTGGAAGAGAAAAATTAACATAAAAAATATCAGCAACTTACTGCCTGGTCATGGTGGTATACTAGATCGTATTGATGGTTTGATTTTTGTTTTAATATTTAGCTTCTTAATCAAAGAAATCGGCTTTATATAAAATGAAACTTAAAACAATAGCCATACTTGGCTCAACCGGTTCCATAGGAGAAAGTACATTAAGTATTGTTAATAAAACCAAAAAGTTTCAAGTTATTTTGATTTTAGCTAATTCTAACTACGCAAAGATTTTATCTCAAATAAAAATCTTTAAACCAAAAATTGTTATTGTTCATGATTTAAAAGTTTTCACAAAAATTAAAAAAAAATATAAATCAAAAAAAATAATAATATTAAATAACATAGACCATATAGACCATTATTTAAAAAAAATTGACGTAACTGTTTCGGCTATACCTGGTATTGCTGGTCTTAAGCCAACACTCACTTTCATAAAAATAAGTAAAAAAGTTCTTTTAGCAAATAAAGAGTCAATAGTTTGTGGCTGGAACTTAATAAGTAAAAATGCAATTAAATATAAAACAAAGTTAATTCCAATAGATTCTGAACATTTTTCTATTTCTGAGCTCACAAAGCATCACACAAATAATGAGATTGATAAAATTTATATCACTGCTTCTGGCGGTCCATTCTTGAATTTAGAAAAAAGTAAATTTAAAGATATCAAACCCAAAGATGCTATTAAACATCCAAAATGGAAGATGGGAAAAAAAATTTCTGTAGATTCAGCCACTTTAATGAATAAAGTTTTAGAGTTAAATGAAGCAATAAAATTATTTCCTTTTGATGCTGATAAATATGAAATAGTGATCCATCCACAATCTCTTATTCATGGAATAGTTAAATTCAAAAATGGTACAACTTATTTTTTATATCACCTTGCTGACATGAAAATACCTATTTCAAACGCTCTATTTGATGGTAAATTTAATTACGCAAAATATTTTAAAAACAAAAATAAAAATAATCTTTCAAGTCAAAAATTAGAATTTTTTCAGCCTAATAAAAATAAATTTACAACTTTAAGACTAATACCCAAAATGAACAGCAAGGAATCTTCTTCTATTATTATAAATGCAGCGAATGAAATATTTGTTGATGAATTCTTGAAAAATAATATAGGTTTTAGCGATATTTCTACTAATTTGAATCTTATTTTAAAGGATAGTGACTATATAAAAACTTCAAATATGGCTTCTAATAGTATAAAAAACATTTATAAAATTGACTCTAAAGCAAGAGAACTTGCACACAAAATTATAAAAAAATAAAATTAAATGTTTAAATACTTATTCCTTTTCTTCTTCATATTAAATTTTAATTTGAACGCTGAAGTAATTAAAAAAATGGAGGTAACTGGAAATGACAGAATAAGCGAAGAAACAATTAGAGTTTATGGTGAAATTTTGTTCGATAAAAACTATACAGCTTTTGATTTAAACCAAGTTTTAAAAAATTTATACGAAACTGACTTTTTCGAAGATATCAAGGTTTCTATTGATGGAGGAATTATAAAAGTTGTTGTTAAAGAATACCCAATTATAAATTCTATCGTAATAAATGGAGAAAAATCTAAAACTGTAACTAAAGGTGTTCTGGACCAACTTCAATTAAAATCAAAAGCAAGTTTTATAGAAAATAAACTAGAGGCGGATCTAAGAGGTATAAAAAAAATATATTCTTCTCTAGGATTTAATTTTGTATCAGTTGAAACTAAAGTAGAAAAATTTGACAACAATAGAATTAATCTTATTTATTTTTTGGACAAAGGAAAAAAAACAAACATTTCTAAAATCTATTTTACAGGAAATAAAAAAATAAAAGAAAAACGTTTAAGAGATGTAATTGTTTCGGAAGAAGCAAAATTTTGGAAAGTATTGACCAAGAATACCCATTTAAATTCAACCAACATAGAGCTAGACAAAAGATTATTGATTAATTATTATAAATCACTAGGGTACTATGATGTACAAGTTCTTTCCAATAGTGCGGAAATAAGTAAAGATAATTTTACAACTTTAACATATACAATAAATGCAGGTACACGCTTCAGGATTAATAAAATTAGCACAAATGTAAGTGAAGTTTTAGACAAAAAAATATTTTTACCTTTACAGTCTAAATATACTAAAATTATAGGAAAATATTATTCCCCATTTGCTGTAAAAAAACTTTTAGATGAGTTAGACTTATTAATCGCAAATAACGATCTTCAATTTATCGAACATTCTGTTAATGAGATTTTAGAAGGAGATAGCATTGAGCTAAAGATTAATGTTTACGAGGGCAAGAAGCTAATTGTAGAGAAGATTAATATCAAAGGTAATTCTGTTACCGATGAGTCTGTTATACGAGCTGAATTTTTATTAGATGAAGGAGACCCTTTTAGCACCTTAAAACTTGACCAGACTATAGCAAAACTTAAGGCAAGAAACTTATTTGGAGAAGTAAAAAAAAATATAACTGATGGATCGAGAAAAGACCAAAAAATAATAGAAATTTCAGTTGAAGAAAAACCAACAGGTGAAATTAGTGCTGGAGCTGGTATTGGAACTAGTGGAGGAAGTTTTGCATTTAATGTTACAGAAAATAACTGGTTAGGAAAAGGTGTTTCCGTTTCAACTATGTTAGATATTAGTGCGGATACTTTTACGGGAGAATTTTCAGTATCTGATCCTAATTATAATTACTCAGGGAATAGCTTGTCTTATTTTGTTAACAGAACTTCTAACGACAAATCTAAATCAGGTTACAAAAACATAATTTATACGACTGGCATGGGAACAAAATTTGAACAATATAATAATATTTATTTATCGCCATCACTCACTTATTCATATGATGATTTACAAGTATTAAACACCGCATCAGAATCTTTAAAAAAACAAAAAGGTACATTTTCTGATCTAAGCTTTGGCTACGGAATATTATTGGATGAACGTGATAAAGCTTACGGCACTACCGATGGTTACATATCTTCTTTTGCTCAATCGTTGCCAATTTACGCAGATTCACCATCCATCGGAAATACATACTCTTTTAGTCAATATAAATCTTTTTCCCCAAATGCACTTGGAAATTTTAAGTTTTTCGCTTCAGCTATCAACGGATTAAGCAACAAAGATGTAAGGTTGAATAAAAGATTAAATTTATCTAGTTCTAAAATGAGAGGATTTAAATCGGGTCAAATTGGACCAAAAGATGGTTCTGACTACATCGGCGGTAATTATCTTTGGGCATCTAATTTTCAATTAAGTTTGCCAAATTTTTTGCCAGAAGAAACAAAAACTGACATAGGTTTATTTTTGGATTTAGGCAATGTTTGGAGTGTTGATTATGATAAGACTTTAGACGATTCTAATAAAATTAGATCTTCAGTGGGCGTTAATACAAGCTTTATTTCACCTGTTGGACCTTTATCTTTTGTTTTTTCAAAAAATATTACAAAAGCAAGTACAGATATAACTGAATCATTTAATTTTAGACTAGGAACAACTTTTTAATATAAATAAAAAATATGAAAAAAATAATTTTACTTTTAACGCTCTCAACAATAGTTCTATTCAACTCTTTTGCGCAAGCTGAAATTATTCGTTTTGTTGATTTTACCAAAGTATTGAACAGCAGTAAAGCAGGTGCTCAAGCGCAATCTAGCCTTAAAAATGATTTTGAAAAAGAATCTAAGAATTTTACAAAACAAGAAACCGATATAAGAAAAGAAGAATCAACAATAATTTCTCAAAAAAATGCACTAACCAGTTCTGAATATCAAAAAAAAGTCGAAGTATTAAGAAAAAAAGTTGCAGATCTTCAAAAAAATAAGCGAGATTCATTTAATCGCATAGCAAAATCGAGAACTAAAGCTAAACGAACTTTGTTAAAAGCGGTTCAGCCAATTATAAAAAAATATATGGAAGATAATAAAATTACATTAGTTCTGTCCAAAAAAAGTGTACTGATGGGTGATGTCAATTTAGAAATTACAGACCAAATTATATCTATTTTGAATAAAGAACTTTCATCCATAAAAATTAATTAGTTTTAATGAATAAGAATATTTTCTTTGAAAGAAAAGGTCCTTTTCAACTTAACTTTTTGTTTAATCAATTAAAAAAAGAGAAAAAAAAAGTTTTAGATATTAAAAATCTTAAAGACGCAAAAAATAAAGACTTGTCTTTTTTAGACAGCATCAAGTATATTAATTTAGCAAGAACTACAAAAGCATCTTATTGTTTAACAACAGAAAAGCTTAAAAACTATTTACCCAATAGTTGTGAACCAATACTTGTTAAGAATGTCATATTCGAACTTTGTAAGGTTACAAAAATATTTTACCCTAATGCTGATATAGATATTCCAGACAAATCTTTAAAAGCTCCAAAAAAATCTAACTACCCCACGGTAAAATTTGGAAATAATGTTTTAGTTGGAAAAGATTGTAAAATAGGAAAAAATAGTTTTATTGGTAGTAATACAATAATTGAGCATAATGTATTGGTTGGAGATAATTGTATTGTTGGATCACAAGTAGTCATAAGGAACTCATTAATAGGTAAAAATGTGGTTGTACAAGATGGATGTAAAATTGGATTAAAAGGTTTTGGGTTTATTCCTTTAAAAGAAAAAAATTTAAGATTCCCACACATTGGAAAAGTTATAATAAAAGATGATGCAGAAATTGGAGCTAATTGCACAATAGACAGAGGTTCTATCGATGATACGGAAATTGGTGAAAATACTTTTTTAGACAATCAAGTACATATCGCACACAATGTTAAGATTGGAAAAAACTGCATGATAGCTGGTCAAGTTGGATTTGCAGGAAGTTCAGTGATTGGTGACCATGTCTCAATTGGTGGTCAAGCCGGTGTGTCAGGTCATCTAAAGATAGGAAATAATGTTAAAATTGCTGGTGGTAGTGGCGTCATAAAAGACATAAAACATGGAACTGTGGTAATGGGTTACCCTGCAATACCATTAAAAAATTTTATAAGAAATTTAAAAAAATGAATGATTCAATAGACAGAAAAAAAATAGAAAGTTTGTTACCTCATAGAGAACCAATGTTATTAATTGATGAACTTACTCACATAGTTCATTTGAAGTCTGCCACAGCTATAATGCATGTCAAGAAAGACGCTTTTTATGTTCAAGGACATTTTCCAAGCCAACCAGTTATGCCTGGTGTTTTAATTATTGAGGCGTTTGGACAGGCCGCCGCTGCTTTAACTGCATATGGAATAGACCCAAAAGAATATGACAATAAATTAGTTTATCTAATGGGTGTTGATAGAGCTAGATTTAGAAATCCAGTTATACCTGACTGCAAACTTCAATTAGAAATTGAAGCTATAAGATCTCATGGTAGAGTTTGGAAATACAAAGGTACAGCTAAAGTTGACGGAAAAAGAATGGCTGATGCTGAATGGTCTGCAACTATAGTAGATAAAAAATGATACATAGCTCTAGTATTATTTCCAAAAAAGCAAAGATTGGAAAAAATGTTAAAATTGGACCGTTTTGCAATATTGGAGAATTAGTAGAACTAGCAGATAATGTTGAACTAATTTCCAACATACATATTGAAGGAAATACTAAAATTGGCATCGGTACTAAAATTTTTCCATTTGCTTGCTTGGGAACCTCTCCCCAAGATCTTAAGTACAACAGCGAACCGAACAGTCTAATAATTGGTAAAAATAACACTATTAGAGAATATGTAACAATTAACCCAGGAACAGAAGGTGGGGGAGGAAAAACAACTATAGGAAATAATTGTTTATTTATGATTTCGTCTCACGTTGCGCACGATTGCAGGGTCGGGAATAATGTTATAATTGCAAATAATGTGCCACTTGGTGGGCACGTGACTATTGAAGATTCAGTTGTAATAGGAGGAAATTCTGCAGTTCAACAATTTACAAGAATTGGAAGATTAGCAATGATTGGGGGAATGACAGGAGTATTAAAAGATGTAATTCCATTTGCTCTTTCTGTTGGAAACAGAAACCATTTACAAGGATTAAATTTAATAGGGCTTAGAAGAAAAAATTATGAAAATAAAAAAATAATGGATCTAGATAAAGCTTATAAAAAAATATTTTCATCTAAAAATTTACATGAAAATTTAAGTAAAATTAATGATGAGTTTAAAGAAAATGAACTTGTAAAAGAAGTAATTAATTTTATTGCTAAAGACAAGAAAAGACCAATTTGTTTACCAGCAAATAAAGAATAAAATGATTGGATTAATATTCGGAGAAAATAACCTCCCAAAAGTAATTCTAAAAAAATTAAAAAAATTAAAAAAAAAATATGTAATTATAGATTTAACGAAAAAAAAAATTTTTAAAAAAGATAATAATTCTCACCAAGTATCAATAGGACAAATTGGAAAAATTATAAATATTTTAAAAACTAATAACTCCAAAAAAGTAATTTTTGCTGGTAATGTAAAAAAACCTAATTTTTCAAAACTTAAGTTAGATTTTAAAGGTATTTACTATATTTCAGGAATTATTAAAGCCTCAAAAATTGGGGATGCAGCAATTTTGAAAGAAGTAATTAATATTTTTAAAAAAGAAAAAATTTTAACTCTAAATTCTTTATCTTTTACACCAGAGCTCAGTATCCAAAAGGGTGTACACACAAGATTAAAACCAACGATTCATGACAATAAAGATATTAAAAAAGCTATCTCAGTTTTAAACAGATTAAATAATTATAGTTTTAGCCAAGCTACCGTTGTTAGAAATCAAAAAGTTTTAGAGATAGAAGGAAATAGTGGAACTAAAGTAATGTTACAAAAAATTAAAAAAAAAAGAAAAATTTCTAGCGGTGTATTAGTAAAGTTTCCTAAAAAAAAGCAAGATTTACGAATTGACCTTCCTACAATTGGATTACAAACTTTACTACAATGTAAAAAAGCTGGCCTAAAAGGAATAGTGCTTAAAAGTAAACAAAATGTCTGTTTGGATAAAAAGCTAATAATTCAATCAGCTAATAAATATAAAATGTTTATTGCAGTAAAATGAAAAAAATATTTATATTAACTGGAGAGCCGTCAGGTGATAAATTAGCATCTAAAGTTATTGCGAACTTAAAAAAAATTAATCCTAATATTGAGTATTTATCTGTTGGCGGTGAAAATCTTAAATTTCTAGGAATAAAATCTATTTATGATTTAAAGGAAATAACTTATCTAGGATTTACAAATGTTTTATTAAATTTATTTAAAATTAATAATAAAATTAATCAAACAGTAAAAGAAATTTTAGATTTCAAACCCGACATTCTCTTTACGGTAGACAGTCCAGATTTTACACTAAGAGTTGCAGAAAAAGTTAAAAATAAAAATTTAAATATCAAAACTGTTCACTATGTTGCACCTCAAGTATGGGTCTGGAGAGAAAGTAGAGTAAAAAAAATTAAAAAATTTATAGACCATATTTTATTATTATTTAGTTTTGAAAAAAAATATTTTGAAAAAGAAGAAATAAATTGTGATTTTGTGGGCCATCCATTATTAGAAGATCAAAAAGATGAAAAAATTGACATCAATCAGATATTAGGCAAAAATAAAGCTATAATATCAATTTTCGCAGGAAGCCGTATCTCAGAAATTAATATACTTATGCCAATTTTAATCAATTTTATTGAATTTATGAACATTAAATATAAAGATATTACTTATGTTTTTCACTCTAGCAGTGAGCATAATGAATTAATGCGCACGTATATTAAAAGTACTGAAATGACTAATTGTGAAGTCATCAGTGATAATAAAATAAAATTCCACTTACTAAAAAAATCTATATTTGCTGTTGTTAAATCTGGTACTGTTTCGCTAGAAGTTTGCAATGCAAAGATACCGTCAATTATTCTTTACAAAATGAATTTTATTAATTTTTTAATAATAAAAATTTTAGTAAAGGTTAAGTATGCGAATATTATTAATATTGTAGCAAATGAAGAAATTATACCAGAACTTTTGCAATCTAAATGTAACTCCAAAAATATTTATAAAGTTGTATGTAAATATTTAGAATCTCCATCAATAACGAAGGAACAAATAGATAGAACCCAAATAATATTAGATAAACTCAGAACAAATAGGCCTTCATCTGAACTAGCTAGCCATGCATTGAATAAACTTCTTAATTATCCTTAAAATTACCCACAAAATGATAATTAATTCTGTAGATTGTAACGATTAAAGAAATATAATATGTAGTTATATGGCCTTATTTTTTGCTTTAATTTTTAGTTTTTTAGTAGTTGGTAATACTAATAGTAAACTAGAAAAAGTTGAAGTTGAAGAAAAAAAAACACAAGTTATTGCCAATACAGCAGTTAAAAAAAATCCAGATACGTTAAAGAAAAAGTTAGAGCTGGAAAAGTCTGTATCTATAAAAGAAACGATTAAACTTGAATCAAAAGTAGCAGAATTAGTCAAAGAAGAAGTTAAGCCAGAATTAGTCAAAGAAGAAGTTAAGCCAGAATTAGTCAA
>MDTF01002174.1_pt1 | contig 12017 bp, 1 predicted proteins | sample 811191 | NCBI WGS metagenome assembly MDTF01 (sample SAMN05326649, study PRJNA326480) | marine metagenome | isolation source: seawater | place: Southern Ocean | collected 2011
CGCTTGGTCCATTTTTCGTTCAAGTTCTTTGGCACCACGTTCAATTCTTGTTTTCTCACCCATCTGTTTTTCAAAGGTAGCCGTTAATTCAGCAAGACGTGCATTACATGCAGTAAGACGAACCATGGCTTCTTTTAATTTCTTTTCTGCGGTAGCTAATTGAGCTTCAGCAACTGCTAAGGCTTCAAGTTTAGGTTTAATAAGTTTGGAAGCTTCGTAATAAAATTTCATCGCTACGCAAAATTTACATAAACCTTCTGCTGCTTGACTAGCAGATTTGGCTGTAGCTGGATTAAAGTTAGGCACGCAATCAATGTACGCAGCCAAAAACTCAATAGTTTCGGCATTCATTAGATCTTTTCCTGCTACACGTTGGTCTTCTGGTAGGTTTGGATCACCTTTACCAAACCATTGCAGTTGTTTAAGAAAGTCTGAAGAAGCCATAAATGGAAGAGCATGATTCCAAGAAGAATCAGTAAATTGAATTTCTGTTTTTTTGACTACAAGTGTCACCATTTTAACTGGATTCAAAGGTTTACTGAATAGAATTAATACACAATCAAACACAAGTTTAATAATATCCGATGGTTTCTTCAATACTTTGACTTCACCAATATCACTGGCTTTAATTGAATCAATAGCACTATTAGCATCGTCGACATACGGTTGCGCTTTCGCAAGATCCGCCATACATTTCGTTTTTTCACCACCAATACGTAAACGATCGGCTTCACAGGATTCTTTAATGCCTTGAACTGTGTTTTGTTCTTTCATGGCTTCCGCACTCGAAATTTCTAAACCAGCAAGCATATTGTTTGTTTCAATGGTTGCAATACCAAGTTTAACTTGTTGATCGGCAAGAACAATTTTCATAGCTGCTACATCGGTTGCACCTTCCGCAAGTTTTTGTAAACCTAATTTAACATTATCAGCTTTATTTTTTAATTCTTGTAATTTATTACTGTACATCACTTTAAAATCAGCAATAAACGACAAAAATGATTTAGGTGTTTGATATACATTTCTTCTCATTTTTAAAAAGTACTCATCACAACAGGCTACTGCCATATTATGAACTTCACCCATATGAATCATTAATTGTTCTTTTTCTGACGGTGTACATTCAACATTAAAATCACCAATCATACCTTGAGAAACAGCAACAAGAGCATCTTGTGGCCAGGTCAAGAACCAATTAATGGTACATCCACTCACCATACCAGGAAATAACCGAGCACGTTTGGCAAACTTTGGGTTGGCTGGAGACATACATAAACATAAATGAAGATTTTCACGTACAAGATCAATAAAATAAGCACGAAGTTTTTCAGGTGTTGGATTAACGCCGTGATTTGCTTTTGCAAACTTTTGAGCAACATCAGCCGTTGCACCCATCATTTCTTCTTTACTGAAAAGACCTGGAACATCACCAGTAAGCAAAGTAGCATTAATGATTTCCAAAAAGTCTTCTTTTTTAATTTGTGCATCGGTAAATAAGAAGGAGACGGGTCCAACAGTACCTGCATGAATCATACATTCTTTAAGATCGTCACCAAAAGATATAGTATTGTATGTTTTTGTCAATTTGACTTGAAACATACGATGTCTTGCAACAAATGCTGCAAGTTTTGTTAAAGATTGTTTACCGGAACCACCAACACCAACCAACAAGGCATTGCCTCTTGGCATTTGAATGATTCTAGAAATTCGCATCATGTGTCTTAATGCATCATCAAACAAGATTAAATTCAATGGTGTGGCAGGATTGACTACGTTATATCTTCCCATGTACATTAAAGCACGATCACGAATGTTTTGAAGTTCACCACCTAATTCGTATATTTTAGGTGCAAAGACTAAGACTTCACCGTTTTCATCGACTTCATCTTCGCGAAAAAAATCAACGAAGTAGTTGTCAGCCACATCAGCGGCTTCACCTAATTCGTCACCAAGAAATTCAGCACATGTCTCTTGAAACAAATTTTTGTAAAAGTCTTTGTCTTTGTTGTTTGTCAAACGATCACAAAATACACGTTCGGCTTCATGTTTGGTCAAACGTGTCAACACAACGGAAGCTTCCAATTGCTCATCTTTTACAATAAGACCACCAGTGTTGATGATTTCCATATCAGCGGCAAGAACACCTTGAAAAATTCTACTCAGATCACGCATTGTAAAAACGTAGTGAAACTTGGCTGGAGTTGCTTTCAAACCGTTACGTACTTTGTTCCACAAAGCAATGGCCATACCAGTCAAATTATTAATAACAGATCTGGCCGACTCATCGATATTTACACCACCCAGCTCTAAAAATTCTTCGTCTTTGTTAGGTTTGAAGTAACCATTCAAAATTTGACCGTAAATGTCGTTGATTGCTTCCATTTCAGGTGGCATCAAATTCATCAACATGAAATGACGTTTAAGACGTGCTGGAATATCGTTACGACCACCACCTGGATGAGTCATTGCAACAATGTATTTTAAATCTTCGACCACTTTCATATCACCACGTTTGTCTTTTTCTAAAAAGGCAAAATTATTGAATTCAACTATTTGACGTACAATTTCATTGGTTGGTTGATCACCCCATTCATTAATGGTAGGCATAGAAACATCATCCACAAACACAGTCAACGATTTTCCATTTGGTGGACCGAAGTTTTTACCACCACGTTTATCCAATGATTCTTCAATAGCATTTTGAAAACCAATCATGTTACTTGCCGAAGAAAAATTAATGAATTTCAAACCCATTACCGCGGGATCAAATGTATCTGCCCACATCAATGCTGTAGATGTTTTGGCAGTACCTTGCGATCCTGTGATGAGAACAGGTCCACTGTTCACTTGATTTTGTTTAATAATATAAAGCGAACGTGTCGAATCTGCTGTTGGTACTAATAATGTGGCATAATTTAATTTTTGTCCATGGGGAACATGTGGATATTCCCAACTGTCAGCTTTCCATCGAATCCATTCTCCACTCGTTTCATCTACCCAGTAATCGTAAATGGTGTCTTCTTCTTTTTCAACGGTTGGAAACAATGCATCTACATTTTCTCCAGCTCTTTCACGCATGTAGACATCCCACTTTTTACGATCGTCTCCTTCTAATAAACCACCAACACCCCATGTCATAGCAAAAATAAAGAGACGTTCAATCATTCTGGCTGAATTGCTACTTTTGTAGATTGCACAGTGGCCATACAATCCATCCATTGTTCTACACGTGGCTTTGGCTGCTCCACCTTTAGGTCCTACCATGACGGGAAGAGTTGTACGAGCAATCATATCAAAAACTGGTCCTGCATCTGCCGGTGTTTCATCTGCACCCATATATTTGTAGAAAGCTTCAAGAACAGATTTTTTAAATTTTTCAAGCTCTGGATCTTTTTTTGGATTTAATATTGCCCACGCTTGAACAATTGGTGTCCATCCAAGATCGGATTGTGAGACATAAATAATACCACATCGAGATACAGTAGCTGGTGATGCGTTAATCAACGTTTCGTTTTCAAACATAATTTTAGTGTTATCTGTCATAGGAATACGATCACCATTGGCCAATGTTAGAATACGATTGTCATCGAGAACTGTATTAAGATCTTCAATCCAAATGGCATCGACTGGACCGTCGCAAATAATCCAAGTCACATACGGATTGGCACGATTGTTATATCTGGTCCATGTTGCTGCAAATACACCGGTTGTCCATTCGTCAGACATTGGATCTACTTCACCGTACATTTGTTTTGCTAAAATGGCTTTTGGATTAAGACGTGCTTCTTTATGAGGTATATTTCTTACTTTGGCAAGTGCCATTCTTAAAATTCGGAAAATTTCAGTCTTACCACCACCGGTTGGACCAATGACCATAATTCCGTGACGAACTTCTGTTGTTTCATATAATTGAATGACTTTTTTAACCCAATGTTCGTAATGAATTAAACCCATTTCTTCTACAGATTCTCTGATTGCTTGTTCAACATCAGGATACGCAGCAACGGGTGGCGCTGTAAGTTTAGGAAAAAGATCTTTGAGCAACGAAAGAAACAAAGGCACATCTTGTGCAACCATCTTGGACAAATTCATGTCACGAAGAGTTTGGTAAAGAAGAATGGCTTCTTCACTAGTACGATTGTCACGTTTCGTTTTACCGGCTGTTCTTAAAACCGATAAAATATTACGAAGACCAAAATCATAGTGTCTTTGTTTGGAAAGCTGTTCTTCACAAAGTTGGTACAAAATAGTAAACTTTCTTGAAAGAACTGCAAAATTGGAATACCCAACAGCACACAAAAGGACACGAATAATAATCATACGATCGGGAACCATCATTGTTACACCACGAAACAAAGCTTTAAGATTTTCTGGTAATTCTTGACGTCCTGCATAACCTGGATTCATAGTAATAAAAAAACCACAAGCTGCATCAAAACCAATTTCCATAGGGTCACCAGGAAACGTAAGCATTTTAGCACCTTGTTTTTTGGCATCTAAAATAGCTAAAACTTGCTGAGCTACCACGGAAAGAACAGGAAGTGCAATACGATTAAATTCATCAAAACATCCCCAAAGACCAGCCATACATAAACCTTTATAAATTTTACCCATAGAAGAGTACGTGGCTTGATCAGTACAATTGGTTACAATGACATAAATTCCAAGAGCTCTTCCCATATCTTTAACAGTTTCTGTTTTACCAGTACCAGCAGGCCCAGCTGGTGCACCACCGTAACACATTCCCAAAGCTTGCGACAATGTAACATAGCAACGATCAGTAAGAGGAGTAATGACGAGTCTACCTTTACAACCAAGGTATTCAAACATATATTTAAAATCAACATCTGTACATGAAATGACCAAAGCACCATCGTCATCAACATCATCTTCAGCCATAGGATTCCAGATGAAACGTGCTTGTTTAAGCCATTCAAAGTCAGTCACACCTCCAAATTTTCTTTGTTTGTTTAATGTATTAATATCACCAAGGACATCACGTTGGTGCACTTGAATGGTAATCAATGTTTCATATTTGGTACGTTGCATTTTAGTTGGAATTTCTTCCAAACACCAAGAACTAAGTTCAAGAAGAACTTCACTTTGTTGCGTCACTAATTTTGAAATGGCGTCTTTTTGTGCACGACATTTTTCAAATGCATCAATTGACAAAGCAGTCCATGTCAATTGAATACCAAGCAAAGCATACTGTGGTGGCATACCATCCACGAAAGATCGAAGGGCATCAACGCCTTGTTCCATCAATTCGTCAGCTTGTTCTGAACAGGAACGACAAATTTCTTTCATTGTGTACTGTTGTTCTATTTTCATTTTTGCAAGCCATTCTTCAATATTTCCGACGGCAATAATTGGTGAAGAGAAATGAATTTCTTCTTCGGCACCTTTAAATCGTGAAACCATTGTAATAATTTCTTTGGGATTGTCTTCATCGTGAATGACATGATCAATGGCATCAAACACCGTTTGGTAGTAGGGTTGAATCGCTTGTGGGTTAGAACCTTGACTAAGAATTTGTAACAAGACTGGATTTGAAACAAAGTAAAAACGTGGAAACATTTCACGTTTCTTTTCCAAATATCCATCAAGTGCCTTTTGACATCCTTCAAGTTCAATAAAAGAGGGAGGAAGAAATTCACGAAGACCTTCATCCTCGCAACAAGGGAAAACCAATTGGTCTCCTGCAGCTTTCATCATTACTTTTGCCCACTCTTTATCAACTTTGTTAAATTTCTTGGCTTGAACAGGCATTTGTTTTGCAATGTCACCACCAGTAAATACAGATTCAAGAGAGCACCACAACTGTTGTACTTTTAACCATTGTTCCAATGTATCCGTGGTATCGGACAAACGTGTCAACAATGCTTGCACTTCAACACGAAATGGCTTCACGTGACGCATTGTAAGCATAGTTTGACATTGAAGTTGAGATTCTTCAAGTTCTTCAATGACACCACCAGTAGCACGAAGACAAGGAATGCGTCTGGCTTTCCAATCTTGAAAAATAAATTTTTCGCCTACCCATCTTTCATTAATTTCAACAATTTTTGCTTCAATAGCAAGTTGTTTGTCGGCACCATCGGTTAATTCTTCAACATCTTCTGCAAATTTATCTAAACCAAGACTTAAAATAGTGACCAAACGAAAGTCACCATCAATACGAAATTGTTTACCACAAATTTCCATTAATTCAGTCCAATGACGTGGTTTAACTGAAGGTTTAGACAAATGTTCTAATAATGGAAGTGTAACTTCAAAAGCTTCAATTTTACCTTTTAATGTGCCATATGCTTCCCAACCACGAAGACTTTTAGGCATTTTGGCTAAACGTGTTTGAAAGCCTTGCATGCGCTCGTTCATTAACTCCATTTCATTCATGACATCTTGCCATGCTAATGCAGGCCAATCAATTTCTAAACTTTCGTGGACATCGACGTATAAACCGTACAATGTTTCTAAAAGAGCAAGTTCTTTTTTTGTTTTTGACATTTCTGGATATTCCGTTTCTGGTAGTCCAAACAATTCTTCTCCAATTTTATACAGATCGTATTTACGTTCACGAACTGAATATTCCGCTTTGAAACGATTCAAACGTTCAACAGCTACTTTTGGTTTAAGACCTGCAACACCTGGTCCATTCTTTTCCCAATCTTTTCGAAAAGTTACGACATTTTTTTTGAAATCTTTGACATCGGTACCAAGTTTTGTTTGAAGTGGTTGTTGAAGAGCAGATAACTCATCACTAACAACTAAACACGACTGCACTAATTTTTTCCAAGACGATCTCAATACTAAAGTACGATCTAATTCTTCACGATCTAAATAACCAGCTGGTAAATATCGATTGAGCATGCCATACATTTCAAGAACTGGTGTAATTTCACTGTCAATACTACTTTCTTTTTCACGAAGTGCTGTGAGACGTGCCATGATTACACTAACGGTTTGTAAATCAGTTGGTTTGTTTCTGCGAAGCCAACTGTCATTTGTTTTAATGTAATCATATATTTCCATCATTTTTTGCTGAGCTTCTACATGAAGCATTTTAGAAAAAGAAACTTTCCAAACACCTGCCATATGAGACAATTGAGTTTTCATATTGGTAGTCGATAAAGCTAACGCTTTAATTGTATGTCGACTAGGTTTTGCATTAATTTCATCTGCTGTATCTGAAAAACGCTTTAATTCACGATCGTAATCTTCTAAACTTGGTTCAGTGGTTATAAAATCTTTGTAAGCTTGATCTTTATCGTCTTGCCACAACCATTGGTAGATACCAAATGAATCTAAATAGGTTGTCACTTGATTACGAAGACCTTGAATCGATCCGGTTAAAAGAAGAACGACACGTACAATTTCAATATCTTTGGCAACTTTTTGAAAAAATGTAATTCGATCTGCTTCTGGAACATCTTGCTGTCCCCAATCGGTCAATTTGACTGTGGAAGAAAGGACTGCTTTAGCAACTTGATTGATGGCTGATTGAATATCATCCAGAGATGGAACTAAAAGACAGGTAGGTGCTGAAAGATGAACGTCGACTTGAAAAAAAGGTACATCTAAAGAAAATGCACCAAGACCACCAACAGGTGCACGTGTTCCCATCCTTTTTTTAATTGCATTGAGAGAATTCTTGCAGCAATTTAACAAAGCTTGGTACATGAAATGATTGTAATGTTTACGAAGGTTGTCACAATCTTCGGAACTGACGGAATCAACATGTGGATCAAGTTGATAGGCCATAACAATATTAACAAGATCTTCAACGGCCGATTCAATTTGCATGTTGTAGCCTTGAAGTTTAATTGATAAATCATCAATAAATTCTTCTTGTGTATCTACAAAATCTTCAGGGTGAAATGTTTTGCCGGCTGGTACACTGACCAACAATGATTTAGACACTGCTTTTAACATGTTTTCAATGCGATTTTCAATAATATCATTAATAGAATCAATTAAATCACCGAGACGTGCTAATTCAGTTTTGACATGTTCAACAAATGTCGTAACATTCATACTTGTCCATGTCAATGTAATCATACCAGGACGTATGACATATTCTAAATGATTAATCATGGGACGAAGAAGTGAAGTTGTTACGGGAATGACAGATCTTGAAAGAAGATCATATTCAGCTAACAGCTGTTTCAATTGAAGGTAATCTTGTTTAATTCTTTCTTCTTGAAGCATAATAGTTCTAGCAGCTTCCGGTACATCAATACCCATGCGATCTAATACTTTTGCTTCACGAATTAATTGTAAAATTTCAGGATCTAAATTAACATACAGCTGCGAGTCTTCTGGATGACGAATTAACAACGTTGCTTGAAGTCCAGCACGTGCATTTTCAATTGATTCCGTCCACGCACGATACCAAAGATATTCAAAGGCTACTAAAGTACGTGCAAGTTTATTATACATTTTTACAATTTTTTTGCCGTCACGTGATCCAAGAACAGCCGGATTTGTTTCAAAGATTTTCATTGGTTGTTCAATACGATGCATTAAAAGTCGCACCCATGAAATGTTTCCGGCTACTGGTGGAAGATTACGTGAAAAAGGTGGAGCTTGCTTGTGTTGTTCGTAACGTTTTTGTACGGCTTCTAAATCTTTACCGTAACTTTGAAATATAACCGAAAACTTTTCGTCTAATGTAGGATGAAATTTTTCATCCAGTATCATACGAAATTTTGATAACAGTTTTAAAGAACGATTAATATCACCGGTCTTGTTATCAAATGTTGCATTAATAAAATCTAACAACGAAGCTTCCAGTCTGGATACTTTAACGTTAAGTTCCACAAAATCACGATCAAATTTCGTATCGTCAGCATCTAACAAATCATGTTTTTTATTTTGAAAATCAGTAAAAATACGACTTGCACGATAATTTAATTTTTCCATTCCTTCAAGTTTATGTGATTCAGTTTGTTTCCAAGATTGAATTTGTTCAAACAAGTCGATTAATTTAATTAAACGACGAGAGTAGGAATTAAATCTTTTAAAAATGATCTGTTCGTTCATTTCAAATTGTTTTCCAGAAGGCATTTCCATCATTTTTTCTTTGGTTTTGTTGTAATGTTGTTGATATACTTCATTGACTTGTAACGTAGATCGAAGATTGTTGAGTACAAGTTCTGGATCTTGATTCCATAATATTTGTGACGTGTTGGGATTTCTTTTTTTCTTCTTGCCCATGATTTCTTGACTTTTGGTTCATTGGGATCTACATCTTTTTTTTCTTTTAAAAGTGTATCACAACATGCAAAAATTAATTGATTAGTAATACGACACATTAATCCAGTCATTCTTTGTGTTGTATTGTAATAACGTGCAATGGTATATATCATTTTTAAGGAGTTCATCATTGCTGGCAACGTTTCAATAATTTCGACTGGTGTTCCTTCATACAACGGTACAAAAAATTTCTCCAATGTCTTGAGGTATTTTTCATTGTCTCTACTTTCATTTAATTTTTCCGTAATTTTAATATCGATTGCTTTCCAACGATTCAAACTTTGATACACAACTGCTTGTGATGCACCAGGTTTTCCACCACTACCACCCTTGGCATACGAAGTCATGACGGAGACGACGTCGTTACATTCTTTAGTTCGTAAGCGACTCGTCATGTTGGTTAATTTCTGTGTTCTCCTTCTCCAAAATACAAGTTCTTGCCATGGTCCATCTTTTTCACGTCCTTCTTTCTCTTTCGCTTCCGTACGTTCCTCCGTTACATGTTTTTCTAATGTTTCACACCAATTTTCAATGACTTCACGAAAATGTTTGACTCTTTTTTCTTCGTACGAATCGGCTTTGTTGTACGACGATTCAAATCCTTTTTTCTTTCCACCAGCATTTTCTCTTAATGCATGAGCACGTGGTGTTTCAAGAAATTCATCCGATACTGTTTGTAGATCAATAGTTTGTTCGAGAGATTTAATAGTTTGTGATACTTCCGTAGAAAATTTTAAAATTTCATCTTTCAATTCATCTTGCTGCGCACCTGCCACATCACCCCATGCTGTCTTTTGAATGTTTGCGACATTAGGTGCATAAAAAACTTCAAGAAGTGTACCAATATCGGAAAGAATAGACGAACCGGACTGCGCCCCTTTAGAACCTTCGTCACTTGCTTCTGAAGCAACACCAACCTCACCGTACAGAACGCGATGGTCAGCTGCTGTCGATATCTCAACTGGTTCAGTTCCAGTTCGAATAAAGTAGGCTCCTTTTCCAATAAGTGCATCTTCTGTACCACTTGTCAAAAAAAGTTCAGGTTCAGATCCCCATTCAACTTCAGTATTGGACGAACCCGTTCCTTTGGTTTCTAAACCAGCACTATCATCACTACTGGATTTGAATGCTGCATCGAGGGGACGTCTTTGGTAGTATACAAAAATGTGTGGACTATTTTCACCACGCATAAAACCTTCAAAGATTTCTAAATTCATTTCTTGATGTAAAGCTTTATCTACCATTGTTTCTCCAAGTCCAAACGAGTCTACGATACGTTGAACCATCCATTTACCACGATTGGAACGAATAACGGAATCGTCTTGTTGCTTACGCTTCGACATAGTAAATAAATAATACCGATGTACTTTCTAAGTTATGTAAATGTATAAATATATCTGAAGCAACACGAACAACTGTTTGATATTTGTGTTGTGTGTACTTCTTCAACTGATGAAATAAAAACAAATTTGAACGCAACACATATATTGAAAAGTTTGGTGTCAAGAGATAATTTGACCAATCCAAAGCTTCGTTTGAAAAACAAACAAACAAAAAGTTAGAACGGCACCGTTTTCGTGTTCTGGTTTACTAGATATATTACTATCTATCTCTAAAAAAATAAACACATGTTTGCACAAACAAAGTGCATGCCATTTGTGTTTTTCTTGCTTTCTTTAACTGTTGTAAGAAAAGTCCAAGCAAAATCTCTTTCTTGTCCCGGAGACTGCTCTGGACAAGGTCTGTGTAATGCTGACAATACACGATGTGATTGCTTTTCAGGATATACAGGTCACGACTGTGGCTTGCGAACATGTCCTCAAGGACTTAAATGGTTAGGTTATGCTGCAGGTAACGAAGATCTTCATGCGACGATGGCTGAGTGTTCAAATGCTGGAGACTGCGACCGTTCAAATGGTTATTGTAAATGTGCGGCACCGTATTCTGGCAATGCCTGTCAGATTATTGGATGTCCACCATATGGACAAATAGATTGCAAAGGAAACGGGAAATGTATGTCGTTGAAAGATGTAGGTCCACACAAAGACGACCTTCAATTTACAGAGACGGCTACATATAACTTATGGGACGCTGAAAGAATATTCGGTTGTGTATGTGATTATGGATATCAAGGACACGATTGTAGTGAAAGAACATGTGCATGGGGTGATGATCCATTGGATCGTGTCTATCAAGATCTTTCCGTTACCAGTAGTCGTCCTATCGAAGAGGTTCAAACATATACCTGTGCTGGAACGAGTGGAACGGTAGTCATGAAAATTTTTGGTTTTGTTACAACCTCTATTGCATTTAATGCTAATGCAGCAACTGTGAAAGCTGCACTCGAAGCAATTCCAGCAATTATAGGTGTAAATGTCGGATATAATACTGGTTCTGCGTTGTGTGCTGCTAACGGAGGACCTGGAATTGTTTCCACTTTTACTTGGACACATTTACCTGGAGATGTTCCAACTTTGACTTTTCCTACCAATGGTCCAAGTATTGGAATTACATCTAGTTCCACTTCTTTACTTACACGGGAAGAATGTAGTGGTAGAGGCAAATGTTCAAGAAGTGGAGATACAGCAGGTTTGTGTGTCTGTGAATCAGTAGTAGGTCTTTTTAAATCTAGTGACGGAACATCTGTTGGTTTAGCTGGTGGTACGGGTGATTGTGGTTCCATTACAACTTCGCCCTCTACCTGTACATATGGTTCTTCTGCTTCTACATTAACAGTGTGTTCTGGACATGGTAAGTCGAAA
>MDTF01012542.1_pt1 | contig 12017 bp, 10 predicted proteins | sample 811191 | NCBI WGS metagenome assembly MDTF01 (sample SAMN05326649, study PRJNA326480) | marine metagenome | isolation source: seawater | place: Southern Ocean | collected 2011
CTCATAACCTTGACTTCTTGCTGAATTTGCTAGCATTGCAGCCCAAATAGGAGGCTCGATAGCAGCATGACTTTCTGCAAGGCCTTGGTAAATTTTGCTAGAGGCATTCGAATGAACAAAAAGTATGTCAATCATTAGGATTCATTTTGGATTAAAAATATTGCACCAATTATAGAATAAATACTATGTATGTACTAAAAAAAATCCAATTATGCTTTGTTTTCCAAAAACCACTCATATGTTAGTTGAAGGCCTTCATCAATATCAATTTTTGATTTCCAGCCAATAGATTGAATTTTAGAATTATCAAGCAATTTTCTTGGGGCTCCATCTGGCTTTGAAGAGTCCCATTCAACTTCACCAGAATAATTAATCATTCTTTTAATTTTTTCTGCAAGCATTTTTATTGAAATATCTTCACCTACTCCAATATTAATTGGTAATAAATCCATAGATAATTTAATTTTTAAAATTTTAATACATGCTAATACAATATCATCAACATAAACAAATTCACGTTTTGGAAGTCCTGAGCCCCATAATGAAATAGAAGGTTTGTTAAAAACTTTTGCCTGATGGAACTTAAGAATTAAAGCAGCAATGACATGAGAATTATGAGGATCAAAATTATCATTAGGGCCATAAGCGCTATTTGGTATAACTGGTATAAAAGAAATAGTATTATTTTGACGATTTAAAGCTTGACACATTTTTAATCCTGCATATTTAGCTGCTGCATAAGCAATACTTGTTTCTTCTGGTTGACCATCACCTATAAAATTTTCATTCATTGGTTGTGGAGAGTTTTTTGGATACATACAAGAGGAGCCAAAAAAAATTAACTTTTTAACGTTAAATTTAAGTGCAGCATTAAAAACATTTAGCTGAATAGAAAGGTTTTGAGTAATGAAATCTGCAGGGAAGTCTCTATTTGCGATTATCCCACCGACTTTTCCAGCAGCTAGAATAACAACCTCTGGTTGAATTCTTTGAAAGAAATCAAAAGTATCAGCTTCTGAGCATAAATCAAGGCTAGCCCTGTCTTCAAAAAAAATATTTGTATAACCATTTTTTTTAAAAAATCTTACAAAAGCAGAACCGATAAGACCTTTATGCCCTGCTATATAAATTTTTGAATCTTTTTTTAAATCAAAATTCATAAATAAAAATTAAAATCCATTTGGCTGATGAACTACTACTTTAGAGCCCGTATTTTCAAACTTAAAAGGAACATAAGTTAATTCTACTAAGGCTTCTTTGACTTTTACTTGATTTTCTGGTTTTACATAAAATAACACAAACCCACCCCCGCCAGCACCCATAACTTTTCCCCCAATGGCCCCAGCTTTTATAGCAGCTTTATACAAATTATCTATTTTAGTATTTGAAACCATATTTGATAGACTTCTTTTAATTTGCCATGCGCTATCGAGCAGGTGACCAAAATCTTCAAGTGGAGTATTTGTATTTGTAAGGATTCTGATACCATCATCAACCATCGATTGCAATTCATTCATTTGGGACGAACAGTTGCTCATATTTGATATTTGACTTTCTGCAACCTCAGATGAAAATCTTGAAATACCAGTAAAAAATAACATCAAGTGATCATTAAGATTGCTTTTTCTTTCTTGAGTTATTATTATTGGTTCGACCGCAAAATTTTCATCTCTGTAAAAATCTACTTGATTAAAGCCTCCATATGATGCAGCAACTTGATCTTGAGAGCCTACACATTCTTTAATTAAATTTTGCTCAATGTGAATTGCAGTTTTTGCAAGATTCTCTGCTGAAACAAACTTACCCTCTAAAGCATTCATTGCATTTAACAAGCCGACTGTAAAAGCTGAACTAGAACCAAGACCAGACCTAGCAGGAAGATCTCCGTCATGATGTATTTCTAAACCAACTGAATATTGTAAATACTTTAAGACTTCCCTAACAGCAGGATGCTGAATATCTTCAAGGTTATTAATATTTTCAATTAATGAGTAAACAATTCTATATTTGTGCTCAAAAAATGGTGGGAGCTGCCTTAAACTGATATAACAGTATTTATCAAATGTGGTCGAAAGAACTTTTCCGCCATTATCTCTAAACCAAGCAGGATGGTCTGTCCCACCTCCGAAGAAAGAAATACGATATGGAGTTTTAGTAATAATCACATTATTTGACTTAAATTTACTTTCTAATTATTTATCTTAAAGCTGTAATTTTATATGCATACCAGATAAATTCAAACCCTAAATCACCATTAAGATTAAGATTTAATAAATCTTACCACATTATTTTATAGAATTAACTGGTCGATCAAGCTTTAACTCACCATTTATAATAAATACCCACCAAAATCCATTAGTAACATTCACTTTACCAAAAACTTCATGAACTGCGAGCATTACCCCAGGATGAAAACCACCAAGATCTGACTCAATATAATCTCTAGTAATATTATCTCTAGCTAAATCCAATAGACTCTCTTCAACACCAATTTCTAAATCGTCGCCACAAATTATAGAGAAATCGTCTTTAGCTACATGAATGACTTCTGTTAAGTCTCTTTTAACATCTTCGTAATAGTGACTAGCATCAATATAAATGAAATCAAAAATATTCTTTTTAAACTTCTTTGTAAAGTTAGCACCATCTGCTTTGACTATTGAAACATTAACCTTTTCTTCCATTTCTTCAATAAATTTTAAAACGTTGCGATGTGCGGCATTTTGAACTTTATCCATGTTTGCAGTTGCAATGGGTCCATTTATTAACTCATCTTCAGTTGCATACGCTTTCCATGAATCAATTAAAGTTAAAGAAGAATTTTCTTGGAGCTGGTTTAGCCACAATTTTGTTGAGCCCTCCCCAAACCAAGTACCAATTTCCAATGCTTCAATTGGATCATTAAAATTATTCTTAATAATCTGCGCCATCGACTCCCTTCTATAGTCCCAAGCTTGATCAATATTTACAACTCCTTTTAATAACCAGTGAGGTACTCTTATTTGAGAAATAAAAGTAATTAAAAATACTCTGGTTTTAATAGCTAAAAAGTTATGGCAAATTAAATAAATAAAAAACCTTTTAAAAGCAATAAAAATCGTACCAAAAAACCCATACTGTTTTTTACCTTTTATAAATTTATTAATTATATTTTTTATCATTTTTAAAGGAGAAAGAAAAGAAATAAAATCATACTTGATTTAATATAACATATTTGTAAATCGACTATATTATGCCTATTTCTTTAAATCATGATTGGTAAGTGATTTATAAATAGGCATAAATTCTTTATGATAAAAATTGTCTATATTTAGCATATTATTTAACCCTAATCGTTTGCTTTTAGTCTCAAATATTTCAGATAGAAACTTTCTTTTTATTATATTAAAACTATTCTTTAAATTTCTATATGCCTCTAGTAGACTTAGAAATTGAAGAATAGGTCTAAAAAAACTATTTAAATTTTCTTTAAAAGGACTATTATATTTTGTTGTAAATATTGGATATTCTTGAATTCTTAAAACTACTTTTTCAGCTGCCTCAAAAGAAATTTTTTCTTCATTAACAATTGCTTCAGTAATTTTCTTTGTAAAATCTTGAATTGCCATCTCCTTACCTTGGCTATCATCATACCAAGAATTTCTTAATTCAACTCTTTCCACATTATTGGTTCTAATTAAATGAAGGCCCTCTATTGACGCAAACTTGCCATAAACAAGCATCAGCGCAGAAACAAGAAGCTCATCACCTATAAGCCTATCATAACCCTCATCCATTTCAGATATTGAAGGAGCGTTAGAAAAAGCTTTAATAAAAACTTCAGACCTGCACACATGAAAAAAAGGGGTTGAATAATTTTTAAAATGCTCAATAACTCTATCACGAGAGTTATTTTCTAACCTGTCAACACAACTAAACCTCGAGATATATTCTGAAGAAATACTTGGATCAGTAATAGTTAAGCCCTCACCACGACATGCCACGACATCAAGATTTACCTTAAGGTAATCTATAGAACTAAGGATTCCATTTGGGATAATATAGTCATCATCGCCAAGGAATGAAACATACTTAGTCTTTATATAGCTTAAATTTTCCTTGATTACCATTGTTGGCAAACCAAGAGAGAAAATATATTGAAAATTTTCTTTATCAATATTATTTATATACTTTCTAATATTTTTTGCTATATCGTCATCAGAACTATCAATAATAAGTAAGTTTCCAGTGAAATTCATATCAACATAGTATCTCAAGAGTCTTGTTACATAATATAAACGATTCTTTGTTGGAACAACAATTGTTACATTTCTCAATTCACTATCTGTCATATCATCACACTAAGAAATTATTTTATTATTAACGTATATAACATCAATCCAATCTGTTCGACCATTCATTGGATTTTTAGCAATATGACTTATGTCATATAATTGAAATCCAGCTGGAATTAAAAAGTGTTCAATATCTGAAAACGATAAACTACGGTTATAGTAATCATAAAACATTAGTTCGGTAACTACAATATCAACATCTTCTAGTCTTTTTCCAAGCCCTTCTAATACTTCAGGCTCAAAGCCCTGGGTATCTATTTTTAAAAGATTAATTTTATCGATATTTGAACTACCCATATAATCATCTAAACGAATTATGTCAACAAGTCGCTTGTGATTGATCTTATCTGAGTATTTATTTAGATTTGAATCATTTTGAGCTGTTTTTAATTCATTTAAATAAACTGAGTCAACGCTATCTAGATTGATTTTGTTGAAACCTGATAATCCTGTATTAATTTCATGTGAATAAAAATTAATATCTTTCTCTACTGTTTTACCAACAGCAGTTTTATTTATGAACACAGTTGATTTGCCATATTTTTTTGATTTTTCATCAAGCCCAACCCAGCACTCCTCTTGAGGCTCAAAACAATGAACAATTGAATTTCCCCAAAAACCTTTAAACTCTTCTAATGAAACCCCTGAATTTGCACCAACATCAAAAATTACAGGAACTTGATCTTTAATAAGGTGCTTTAATACTTTTTCACGATTAAATTTTGCAAGATATTTCGCAGTTCTTTCCATATTTGTTGATGTAATATCTGTCATAAGCACCTAAAATTCAAAAAATTAAGAAAAAAACCACCTTTTGCAATCTACCAATAGTAAATTAATTTCATTATGTAGATCAGAACTTAAATCAAAGCCAATACTTTTTGCTTTTTGATTAGAGATTACTATAGATTCTGTTTTTTTCTCAGGAAGATTATTATATTTTACTTTAGGCTTAAAATAAAAGATTTTCTGAGACTGAATTGCAATAATTTCAGTAAGGTCTTCTAAAGAAATAGCAGCCCCACTACTTATATTAATTACTTCATCTTGAATTTTTTTAAAGTTATCATTATTTTTTATACTATTACAAGTAATCTTACATAGACTCTGAAGGCCAATAAAATCCCTTGTAATCTCTTTATTTGAATTTAGCTGCATATATCCATTAATAGCAACTTGCTTACATAGGTCATGTGCTACGAGCATCCAACAATTCACATCTTTACTCAATGGAGAGCCAATTACATTTGATAATCTAAATATAGAAACTGAAATATTTTTATTTGATTGTAAAACGTAATCTTCAGCTAACTTATGTGTGATTGAGTAGTGATGAGAAGGTTTTGTAAATGATGATTCACTTATTAAAGTTTCTGAAAAAGCACTATAAACATGAATAGTGGAAAAATAAAGAAATCTTTTAACATTACAGTCTATCGCAGCATTCAAAAGATTTAAAGTACCTAAGCCATTTACTAAAAGTGCCTGCTTTGGATTAAAGTTTGAGTCTTTAGCATTTAAGGCTGCTAGATGAATAATTGAGTCAACTCCATCACAAGCTAATTTAAGCGAGTCAGGCTCAAGTAAATCTATCTCAACAATATCACACTTACTTAACTCATTAGGAACTTGAACATTTTCTTTCTCCCTACTGGTTCCAATCCTCACTTCTTCACCTGAGTTAACTAGCTCCTCACATAGTTTGCCTCCTAAATAACCAAGTCCACCAGTAACTAAAATCATTTAACGATTACCATTTTTTCCAAGGGGCTTTATCAGAATCCCAAAGTTGGCATAAACTTTTCTTGTCTCTAAGAGTATCCATTGGCTGCCAAAACCCACTGTGCTTAAAAGCAACAAGTTGATTACTATCTGCTAACTTACTTAGTGGCTCTTCTTCAAAACTTGTTAAATCCCCATCAATATAATCAAAAACTTCTGGCTTACAAACAAAAAAACCACCATTAATCCACGACCCATCCCCCTTAGGTTTTTCTTTAAAGGACAATATTGAATTATCTGGCTTAATGTCTAAGGCACCATATCTTCCAGCAGGCTGAACTGCTGTCATAGAAATATGCTTACCATGACTTTTATGAAAAGTAACTAAATCTGTAATATTAACATCACTTACACCATCTCCATAAGTAAGCATAAAGTCATTATCACCAATAAAAGATTTAGCTTTTTTAATTCTTCCTCCAGTTAAAGTATTTAATCCTGTCTCTAGCAAAGTTACCTTCCATGGTTCACTTTTATTTTGATGAATATCCACAGTATTATTTTTAAGATCAAAGGTTACGTTACTTTGATGTAGAAAATAATTAGAAAAAAACTCTTTAATTACATGTCCTTTATAACCAAGCAAAATAACAAACTCATTAAATCCATGATTGGAATAAATTTTCATAATATGCCACAACACTGGCATTCCACCTATTTCAACCATAGGCTTTGGCTTGAGACTAGTTTCCTCACTTAGCCTAGTTCCAAACCCACCTGCTAATATTACAACTTTCATAATTTATTTACTCCAATTATATTCAAATTTGTTCAATTCCTCTTTATTAACCTCAACAGGATCATGAGGCAAATCAGCAATATTTAATAGTAAAGATTTTTCTTTACTTAAGCCTTGAAATCCAACCCAAATCATTGGCGGAATGGTTAATCTCATATATTTATCCCTAGACATAATAATTTCTTGAAATTGAATTTTATTATGTCCTAATCTATCATCAATTAACACAAAATTTATTTTTCCTGTTGGCACAATAATATTTAGTGTCATAAGAGTGTGTCGTTTCCAGGCCTTAATTTTATTGAATTCAATTTCAGAAAAGTAAGCCTCTCCAAAATCAACAAAACCGTGATCATTATTCGTTATTGCATGAAGAACATCTCCACCAGGTGTTGGAATAATTTTTAAAGGTGAAAGAGAAACTCCATCAATCATCTTTTGCCCACTCAATAGATCTTGACTTAGCTAAATTAGTATAATTATTAATCTGAGAAATGGTAAAGTCATGCATCGAATCATTATTATTTTGGTAAAAATTTTTGTACCATTCAGCAGTCATTTTGACAGTTTCCTCAAATTTTAAAACTGCCCGCCAATTAAGATCAAACAAAGCTTTATCACAATTTAATTTTAATAACCCTGCCTCATGTCGATACTCCTTCTCTTCAGAAGTATCTGCCCACTTTACATTAACCCAATATTTGGCTAATTCTTTAATAAGACTACTAACAGGATAACTTAAATTGTCGGATGGGCCAAAATTATATGCCTCTCCATGGAGGCGATTATTTTCATAAAGATCTGCTCCCAATAACAAATACCCACTTAAAGGTTCTAACACATGTTGCCATGGTCTTGTTGATTGTGGGTTTCGAATATCTACAATTTCATTTTTTGACCATGACCTCATGCAATCTGGAATAAGTCTATCTGCAGCCCAGTCACCTCCACCAATTACATTACCAGCACGAGCAATACCAACTCGAACATTAGACCTATTTGAGTTGAAATATGACTGTATATAACTATAAATTGAAAGCTCAGCCATTGCCTTTGAAGCACTATATGGATCTTTACCTCCTAATCGATCAGTTTCACGATAGCCCCATAACCATTCGACATTTTCATAGGCCTTATCACTAGTTATCATTACAACAATAACAGGCTTATTTATAACTCTTAAAGCATCTAAGATGTTTGCAGAGCCAAGTGCATTTGTTTCAAATGTTTGAAGAGGATTTTCATAAGCACTTCCAACTAATGCTTGTGCAGCCATATGAAAAACGAAATCTGGTTGAATTTTTTTAACAAGTATTTTTAATGACTTTGCATCTCTAATATCAAGGTGATGATCATCAACATAATCCATTAAATTTGAGGCGTTTGAGCATGATGGCTCTGAGGGTGGTCCAATAGATATCCCAGAAATATGTGCACCTAAATTTTTTAACCAAAGTGAGAGCCAAGTACCTTTAAAGCCAGTATGGCCAGTAATTAAAACTTTTTTCCCTTTAAATATATTTAATTTATTCATAATTACATTTAGCTAAAATTTTTCTCCATTTATTAACTTTTCCCATCTTGGAAGATTGGGGTCTAAATAAAAAAACTCTCTTTTAATATTTGTAAGATCTAAAGAATTGTTTAGAGCATCAGACAACTGCTCTGGAGAGCTAACGAATAAAACATCCTCATGACCTAATAACGGGCTTAAATTTAACATATTTGGATCGAGCATTGAGACTACTTTTTTTCCCAAACAATAAGCATCTACCCCTGCAGAAGTTATATTATCAGTATAGACTACGTTGTACTTGCTTAGCAATTCGGACATTGAGTCTTTTGTTAGCTCCATTCTAATTTTTTGTAAATTATTTAATTCTATTGGATTCCAAGAATCTGTTTTAATAGTAAATTTTATAGACTCATTAAGCAAACTATCTGCAGAATTTAAGAGTTTCATTTGATTTTTTATATTTTTACCACCCAAAACAAGAATGTTATGATTATTTATTTCATTAGAAATTACAATTTCATTTAAGTATTGATAACGAAGAGCTTCAACCTCTAATATTCTATCTTCAGGGTATCCATTTAAAATATGCATTTCTTTAGCACTCATTCCATTAACACCAATATAATCAGGAAGTGGTAGACTACATTCTGAAACACCAATATTATAGCTACGCTTATCAAAAAAATACCTCAAATCCCAATATCGAATTGTTGAGTGTGGTATTCCGAATAAGTTCTTTCCATGATTTGAAGAGCGCCATGCCGAAATAAGACTATATTCCCAGCCTTGATTTTCTTGAAGATAAAACCCTTTTGCTTGTGAGGGAAGACAAGACAATGCTCGTTGAAATAAATTTAAGTTGAGAAGGCTTTCTAGAGCATTAGGACCAAGCATTGAAGACTTATAATCACTACGAAGTAATGGCCATAAAAAATCACTTTTTCTAGATAAATGAACACCAATTTTCATATAGGATTTTAATAAGAAAATCCAATCTACTAAAATATTAATTAACACCTTAAAACTCAAAAAAGAATCCAAAGTTACATGAACCTGGTTATTTTTTTGATTTTTATTAAATTTTACAATTAGATTACTTGCCAATTTTGAAGTTGGCACAATTTTGTCTGGATTATACAAATGAAGCCAATTAGTAGCTACATTATGCCTTCTAAATTCATCTGGTAAAACCGTCCAATGATTACTCTTAAAGATGCCTTTACTTAGTGAATCAGAAGGAAGATTAAAAAGAAATGAAAATATTGTTGTTGATGCACTGGTATTTTTCCATTCTTTAATACCAATACCTTTTAGATTCCATCGCTTTATTAGTCGGAAACAAAACCAAGACAAAGCTTGTAATATAAGCGGAAATTTATGGTGAATTTTTTTCCGTTTTTTATATGGAGATACTTGTAATTTTTCCCAAACAAATTCTATACCTAATTTATTAGATAAAATTTGAAATGCTTCAACCAATTCCTTATTAGAAGATTTTAGAAATATTTTGTTATATTGTCTTTTACTCAGCCAATTCTCAAAAGCTAAGAGCTTAATTGCATTATCAATTTGAGGGGATTTTATTGCATTGCACTTTTCGGACAATAATGTCATCCACCAGTAACTAAAATTTGGGCGGATTTCTAAAAAATCAACTACAGACCTTCCATTTAACTTTGATTCGCCCAAATTAAATATTAATTCAAGATACTTTGACTTAAATGCCTCCTTATTCTCATCAACAAATCTAGGTAAGGAATAAATATTTTTATTTATTTCACAAAAATAACTACTCCAATTAATAATATGAGAATCTTTATGTTGAGAATCCTCCTTTAGTTCAGAAACTATAATTGTATTTGCATTTCTATTATTTTCAGTCATTACTATAAATATTTAATAAATATAAAGTAAGTTATTTCGTTAATAACTTAACTAATTACAATTCTTTAAAGAAAAATTCTAATTCCTTTAGAGGGTCCTTGGGAATTCTTGAAAAGTTATTGCAAAAAGTTATCCTAGCATTTTGCACTGAATCTGAAAACCACCAGCCATCTACATTATCCCAAATACTCTCCAGATGTCTTGAAGCACTGCTTGGAGAATCATGAAAGATTCCAACTGACTTCAATAAATCAAAAAATGGTTGAACATCTTCTTTAAGCTCCCAGTTTTTTTCATCCCAGAATATTATAGTAGGAATATTCCATGTCATTGACTCCAGATAAGTAGTTGCATTATAGGTTGCAATAAATATTCTACTTTTTCTTATCAAATTTCGAATATTTTGATGGCCTAAATCAACCTCTAACTCTGGCATATAATCTTCAAATCTATCTGAAAGACTCCAATCATAGTCGACGCTATTTACCCGTATAAGAATTTTCTCACGTAGGGTTTTAGATAAAGAATTTAAAAAAACTTTTTGATCATTAAAATAATCAAGAAATTGTCCAGATATAGCTACTGCATATAAAAAATAGCTATACCTTGGAATGGTGTATTCAACCATAAGAGCTTTTCCATTTGGATCATGCGAACAATCTAAGCCAAAACCCTTAAGATTACCAATTGGTATAATATTGGGCCTAGCATCATCTTGCCAACCCCAAGAAATAAATTTATCAGAAATTTTTATCTGATGATCTTCTGAAAAAGCAAACGGCGAGGTTCCATAATGACCTCCATGTTGGCCAATTATAAGCGGCACCCCATGTTCAGTTTTTTCTGCAGCCCAAATCTTAAAAACCTCAGTATCTGACCAAAGTGTGCCTGTAAAAATACCTTTCGGTTTAGATGGCCAAGGTAATTTATCTGAAACTTCTTTTAAAATATCATAACCCTCTAAATATATTTTAGGAATATGCATTGGTATTAACTTCGCCACAATATTTTCGAATGAATTATTTTTACTTTGGTTTATGTCTATGCTCCATTTTCTAAAAGCCTCATTAGCCTCCACCAGAGGAGTAGATGGTGTCGGCCATAATTTAGGAAATTGTCCCAAGCGAATTTGTAATTTAAAGTCTGATAGTAATGGTAAATAACTTGAAATAAATAAATAGCCTGAATCCTTTGGAAAAAGGCTATTAAAAAAAGGTAATAATTTTTTTAAACTATTTCGAAAAATATTAAAAAAACCAATACTAGTTTTTTTATCAATTTTATTTTGCCATTCAGATTTATTTTTTTGATTATCTATGTTGTTAATTAATTGAATCGAAACTCTATCATGCCAACATATTTGAAGTAATTGACCATAAATTAACTCATTCCAGTCATCATAAATAATTGAATTACCAAATTCTGACATATCATTCGTAACTTCATCTAAATAATCTTTTTTTATAACTATACAATCATCAATCCTTTCTTCTTCAATTGCTTTATTTAGCATAAACCATCTATCATAAACTATCTGTACAAACCATCCAAGCCATGGGCCAATAAGAATTCTCCAGTATCTTATAGAGTAATTAGTGTTGTGAGTTTTATTAAGAATTTCAGATAATTGAAAAAGGAATTTTTCATGTATATCTAAAAGTAGTATATAGTCATTTTTAAGCTTATTTCTATCGTCCCAATGGTACTTAATTGTTTTACTATCCATGCCCTCCCATAAGTTCTTTCGCTTATAAAGCTTACA